>JACCDP010974217.1_pt1 | contig 57429 bp, 53 predicted proteins | sample 7445841 | NCBI WGS metagenome assembly JACCDP01 (sample SAMN15323441, study PRJNA562643) | freshwater metagenome | isolation source: river surface water | place: USA:Blue River Watershed | collected 2017-08-17 | reverse complement strand
CATTATCATCGTGGACACTAGCATATACATTCATATACTTTTCCAGACTAACAAGCCGACTATCATAAATATGGGTATAAAACCACATATCGGGCAGACTATCACCATCGGCAAGAATACTCTCACACGCCCACGTTACATTAGCAACATAGTCTAGGTCAAGTTCGCCGTTGAGAAACCAGTCGCCGCGTTCATGCCAGCGAATAGACTTTTTACGCTTTTTAGCGTCAAGAATCATAGCACGAATCTTATGCTTCTCGGTAATAACATTAGCAAACCCGGCAGTACGGGCATTTTTATACTGCTTCTCGGTCTGCTCGGCATAACAACCATTGTCAAGATAATCGCAATCTGGCGGGCAAGTGTCGCCAACCGGACGCGAAACCACAATGCAACCCTTACCCAACTTATCGTTACCATCTGCCGTTTTCATGATTGTCTCCTCGTGTCTACCGATTCTACACTATGGTATCGGGTTGTCAACAGGAAAAACTTCAAGAAAAATAACTGCCACTTTGGCAGATCGGCCGCGGAGCCTGCCGTTTTGGCAGACTAATAGCCCCAGGAGGAATCGAACCTCCAATAACCGCTTAGAAGGCGGTTGTTATATCCATTTAACTATAGGGCCAAAATACCGATAGCCGCCAGTTCGACACTAGCGGTCTATCGGATATTATAGCAGTTATGCTAGGCTCAGGCAACAGCCTCAACTTCCTTGGCAACCTTGCCGTTGTGAGCATCACCAGCAGCCTTGGCAGTCACACCAGTGACCCTAGCACGCCAGACCTTATAACCCTGCTCGCTAAAAGCCTTGACTTCGCCAGCCTTGACATTCGCATGAACGTCGGAAGGCAGAGCATCGGTCAGACAGGTGGAGATCGAATCCACCACAACCTCACGGTCAAGATCATCGGCAACAATATCGACAACAAACGAAAACTTCTTCATGGTAAACCTTTCCAAGTTAGTGTTAGTCAAACCTTACAAAACCAATCATATCACGCAATCATCACTTGTCAAGAGCCAATCCGAACTTTTGTGTTGTCGTGATCGGTTGGCGTCTTGTCGTGTGATGCTATCATTCTACCATAGAGTATCGGCAAGTCAACAGGGTATCGTGAATATTTTTTACTGCCATTTTGGCAGATCGGCCGCGGCGCCTGCCGCTTTGGCAGTTATGAGAGATATCCCTCACAACCCAAACCGGTCAGGTCACGCAGCAGCCCCTCAGCCGCATCTGGAGTCTTAGCGGTCAGAGTGATGGGATTACCACCACCACGCCAGAATCCGCTCTCGTCGTAGCGACCAACCATACCATCGGTCCAATCCTTCGCTTCCTTCAATCCCCAGCCGGTGTGCTGTCGAACAGCCTTGATGCAAGAAATGCGGTTATTGGTGTCCATTCCCCTAGTGATCGTAACCATACGCTTCTGGTTCACACCCAACGCAATCTCAAAAGCGGTCACAATCCGCTCGTAGATTTCCATATGGCAGTTCGTCGCCAGATTCATAGCCTCACGAACACTCAGTTCCAACTTGATCATATAGCAAAACTTTCTGTATATTTAGGTGCGATTTCGTAAATACCGTCAAAACTACCGTTACGTTCTTCTAGAATATAAACTTGCTTACCATCAGTAATCAAGGTGTCATATTCCGTTCCGTCCCAAATGAACTCGTTATTGTCGCTTTCTCGTCGCCAATGCGGGTCACGAAGTGGATTATAAAATAACTTTTCAAGATTGTCAACAGGCAACCGTGGAAAAAAACTTTTCCTTAGCATAACCTCTTCACATCTTACCCAACCGCTCACATCATGAACACCAGCCTCGTATACCTGTTTAGCCTTATTCGGCCGGTTCCACAGTTTACAACCCCTCATTTCCAACTGATATTCTTTAGGATCGTGGTAATACACATCAACAGTTTTACCGCCTTGCTTCACCTTCACTTGCCAGTGCATATAATGTTCGCCATTGCTCAAATGAAATCTAACTTCTGCATATAACTTTTTCATTCGTTAATCTCACTCATATCTTTAGGATGCCAAGCATTTTCCATACTTTGACAAAGACCCTCAACATATTCGATATAATCGTGCATCCCCGGAACGTGCCTAAATGGAACCATATTTTCTGCATAATACTCAAGAGCAGAAAGAATAGTTTCCATATCCTTATCACCAATCGCCCAATCGGTAGTGTGGTTATTTGTATATTCCATGTCTCTACAATACCTTATCGACCAACGCTTGTCAAGACCTTTAAACTTTCGCTGACTACAGCCACACCAGCCAAATCCGAAGGATTAGGAAAAACAATGTCGGCTTCCGCCATACTCGACCAACATTTCAGATAGCCTCTTTTGATATCATTGTGGCTATCCCCGTCCATTGTTTCCCTAAGTATACCATTAGTATCGGTACTGTCAATACCGTTCTATAAGAAAAATATTCTGCCATTTTGGCAGTTCGGCCGCGGCAACCGCCATTTTGGCAGTTAATCGTTGTCGATATACCACCAATGGCATTGCTGGCAGAAGTTCCAAATGATTCCATAATCATCATACTTCCATACCAACACATCACACGCGCCACACGGACAAATATCACTAAGAGTTTTCATATACTAGTCTCACATATTCATCCGCGAGTTCTTTTGTAGTTATATTATGAATCCTCATTACTTCTGCTACTTTAGTCACAACGTTTCTATTCATTGCACTTATTCGTGAGTTGAAAAAGTTTAACAAATAAATAATCGCTTGTGAACGAGTCATTTTATCAGCGTCAACACTATTCAAGTCACTAAAGTTTTTAGCCATTAGGATAATCCTCTGGGTAATCTGTTACTGGTCGCTCTGGTTTCGACTGTCCCTCATATGGCATCCACCACGGGGCATCCATACGATCCACAAGACCGGGACTTTCTTCACAAATAAGAATATGCGGACTCACAGGATCATCACGATGAATCTCATACCTTCCCTGCCACACACCAATATCTGGCCCAAAGTAGTAAACCTTTTGTCCGTTGATAGGGCGACGATAACCAAAAAAACTAAGCCATTCCATTTTTCTTTCCTTTTCCATCATTATACCAATCATTCTGTATCTGTCAAGAGTATTAAAATACCGGCTGTTAATGGATCGACTTAGTGGATAGATGGATTCGAACCATCAACTCCTCTTGCTTCTGCAAGTGGAACTCTACCTTTGAGTTATACCCACCGATAGTTTTACAAATAATGTCCGGTATCACGCATTACTTAACCCTAACGGCTCTCGCAGTCTTAGGTTTCTATCCGACCCCTGTTTGTAACCAGCGAACCCTTTACGATCCGGTTCTAAAGCCGCCCACGGCATTGGTCCCTAGAGTTTACCTCATCACCATGCTATTCAAACTGCTACTGGTTGTATTGGTCGTGGTGAGGACGCTATCCCCCATAGATTAGCACTACTATACAGCGTATAAGCCCGCTGTCAACCCCACGCTGCATAACAGCCGTAGGTTTATCGTAATGGCTTATCCTAATCTAGTCCCAGGCATGGACCCACGAAAGTTTTTAATGCGACGGGATTTTACCCGCACTAGCCTCTGCTGGTCTAACGGGCGATGATGGTAGCGCTCCCTATCACCGCTGGCTGCTCAACGCTTAACCTACGCATTATATTTTTAGGGACGGATGGATTCATTGATGCTATGGCGTCACAGGCATCTGCCTCAGCCCGCGCTCTCAACTTGACCATCTACTTCACTGCCGTTTACCGGGAGTTGCTCAAGCAACCTTGCAGTCCCTTTTGATTTGTCAATGATCGCTTCGAACTCATGTATTCTACAATCTATTATCGGCTTGTCAAGAGAAGAAAATGTAGAAAAAATATCTGCCACTTTGGCAGTTTTCGTGGCCCCTCTGCCATTTCGGCAGGTGGGGTTTCTTTTAGGCTTCTACTTCATCGTCAGAGAAAAAGTTCTCCATATCGAACTCATTCCACAACGCAACAGGAATCATATCCTTACTCTTATACTGAATATAGTTGTCAACCCCATTATCATAAAGTCCACAAAAAGCCATACCCGGCTCAAAATAGGATGCTTTTACATCGTATCCCAAATCTGTCAACTCATTATACAATCCAATGGGCGGTCCCCAAGGCGAGTCAAAAGAACAACTAGCCTGATTACCAACAACAGTAGCCTTCAAGCCGTGCCATTCTTCTCGTTCCGTACCCTCATCGGCTCCAATATCCCACTTTACTCCCCAGTTGTTGATACGCCAATCCCACCATCCTTCTCCAATATCACTAGGTTCGGGAATAAACTCATTACACACAGTCCCCTTGTTGTATGTTTTCACAAACCGTTCGAGCATAGCAGGATCAGCGTGTTCAACGGTCAACTTGTTCAAGCACCAGTTAGGCATTTCTTTTCCTTTAGTTTACACTAGGACGGGGCAACGGACGATCCACAAACAGCATAACAGTATCGGCAATGTTGTCAATACCACTAGCAATAGTTTCGTATTGTGCTTCTGGATCCATACCGCTCATGCTGGTTTGGATTACGCAGCAAGCAAACGTTTCCAGAATCTTAGCCAACTCGCTTCGTGTCATTTCGTTTCTCCTGTGCTATGATTCTACACTAATGTTATCGGTTGTCAAGCCACCATAGCAATAGTTTTTCTGTGGTAGATTGTGGAAATAATGTCCTGATTTTCCGCATAGAACTTACGAGTTTTCATACTAGATTTGATCTGATCTTTAGGATACTTAGTAATATACTCATAAGCATCCCGTACATGATCCTGCGACCAAAATCGGTCAACCAAATCCCCACACCGTACAGAAAACAGTATATCCACAAAACCCCGTTTATCCAGCACAATAAACAGAAAACGAATTTCCTTTTCTTCCTTGCTCAAATCATAATACTTGCTAGGATCAAGCCATTGTAGATCGGCCTGTTTCTTGCACTCTACCAAACAACCCAGCATATCATTACGATAATCGTACAATTTATGGCTAGAACGCTCCCATCCGTCAACCCTACTTAGAATAGAAGAAAGAATATTTTCCTTCCCCCCATAACCCTTCAGATTAGCCCTTGACAGATCGTAAATTTGTTTTGCGGTGAGCATGATTAGAGTTTACATCTAAAAAATTTTTTGTCAACAAATCTCGCTGACAACACCCATACCGCCCAAATCCGAAGGATTAGCAGAAACAGTAGCCCCGTGGAGAATCGAACTCCAGTCTCTAGGATGAAAGCCTAGTATACTAACCACTATACGACGGGGCCGACTAGCCGACTACTCGCTCAATCCAAATATAGTAACCATACTTATCCTGAGCCTTACGAACAGCGTCCGTTTCACTCATAGCAACAACATAACCAACAAAACGATTATGTTGAAAAACACGCCAAGAATAACCAGCATAACAGTTTGTAGTAGTCATACGTTTATTGTATCGGCTGTTGGTTGGTTGTCAAGTGAGAAAAAATCCTGTCATTTTGGCAGAAATCGCGGCCGGCCTGCCATTTTGGCAGAGCCTTAGCACAACCCCCTCAAAAGAGGAGGCTGGCCAAGCCGGTCTTGAAAGCGACCCCACCAAGGAGGGGACGACGCACGTTGCGTGTACGCTCCGCGTAGAAGTTGCGAATCTTACCATCAGGCGTTTGAGCAGTCACAAGATGACGGCTACGCTCAAAGTTGGGATCGTCTCTACGATAGCGACTCTTGCTATTCAGGCGAGAAATATAATCATCGGAAAAACGATGCACTTCCAACACCTTGGCCATGAATCGCTCAGGCATACCCGTCACGGGCTGAACGTACTCGAAGTTATAAACTCCACCGATTCTAGCATTGGTCAGACTATCACGCAGTCCACGATAAAGATGGAAAAGAGCAAAAGCCAGAAGACCAGCAACAACACCGCAAGCAATCGTAGCAAACAAAATCATATCATTCATATCAAACCCTTTCGTTTAGAAATCCTTCACTCAATAAAACTAGCATACCACAAGAAAAAACTTTGTCAAGCCTCAACAGCAACAGGAATCACACTTTCCATAAGATTCTTGGCAATCTCGTGGAAGTTGACAGCACAAACGCTAGCGTTCAGCAGATCGGCCCAAACCGTGCCGTTCACATTAGCGTCATTCAAAATCCGTTCCATGCCATTGTTGTAACTATCGCGGAGTTTTTCGGCCAGAATACAAGTAGCATCCTCGACCTTGCTAAAATGAGCCTGCTCAGATGCTTGGTGATTATAAACTTCCTCAGCAAGCCGACGCCAGTACGCACTTTTCGATTCCGTGTTGTCAATCCACAACTGAACAGCCCACGTTTCGTAGTTAGAGTAGCCGTTGTAGGTCATTATCGTTTCCTTTGGGGTGATGCTTCAAGCATACCATATAGATCGGCACTGTCAAGCAAGAACTTGAAAAATATTTTTGCTGCCATTTTGGCAGAAATCGCGGCCCATCTGTCATTTTGGCAGATAGGCTATTTCCTGACCGTTTTCGATCATAGCAGCATAAATAGCGATACGCTTATCTTTCTCTCGCTTCTCGATCTGATGATCGGTTTCTACGCTGTCGCGTGAGTCACACTTATGTTCCAGATCGGCCAGCGAAACACCATCTGTGCGATTGTCTCGAAAATCTTCCGGCAGCCAATCGTTCGGAACAACAATAATATCTTTGATCAGTCGCTCAAACTCGGCCATTAGTTCATATCCGTTCATCTTTTTTCTCCTCTTGATGAATAGATTATACAGTTGTGGTCTTACTTGTCAACAAAAGAAAACGATTTTTCGCTGACTACAGCCACTCTCGCCAAATCCGTAGGATTAGGTAGGACTAGTCGTAGTCCCTCATTGCTCGCCGGTTTTGGTCGCCGCGAGTTCGGCCACGCTTGGGACGATTGTCGTGAGAGCCGCTACCGCTAATATGGTCGGAGTGTCCGCGACTCACTTCCCAAATCGGCTTCACATTCAGCCGAATCGAATCGTACTTTTTGTTTCGCTTGCTCATGATACCCTGATTCTACACTAGTATCGGCCGGTGTCAAGATAAAAATCCAAAAATATTTTCCTGTCATTTTGGCAGAAATCGCGGCCCCGCTGCCATTTTGGCAGATCGGGGTTCTTTTCAGTAGTCCTCGTTATAGTCTCCGTAGTATCCGTAATCCTCGTCGGTTCCCCAGCCCGCAGAGGCTAGGCCGCTCTCGTGATCACCATCCATACTATCATCATAATCGTCCTCGTCGGTGAAGTCGTTGAAATCATCATAGTTGATATCATCGGCTTCGTGCGACTCATCATCAATCCACGGCCAAATCGTACGCTCGGCCATCTCGTCGAAACGGTCAAAAGAATCCTGGCTCATCGTGTTCTCCTCATCGTGAAGGGGATCGGGGTGACTCATGACTTATCCTTTCTACACTAATCAAAACCGGTCGTCAAGGGGAGCAAACTCGTCAACAACTCCGACCACTTCGGCCCAATCCCAGAAGTCGGTCAGGTTTTGGGGATCGTCAATCGGCTCGACCATACGCTCGTCAACAAGTTGATTCAGAATCGCGTTGATCGTGTCGGTATCTTCGAGAATCATTTTTCAATCTCCGTTGGGGTGATGCTTTGATTCTACAGTTAGATATCGGCTTGTCAAGCAAAGAAAATACAGTCAAAAAAAAGATTTTTTGGCACATCGTTTTCTAGCCTGCCATTTTGGCAGCCCGGCCGCGGAAACTGCCATTTTGGCAGCCCTTGATATTTAGTGGATTAGGTAAACTGTGAGGCATCCAAAAATAAATGAACCACCGAAAATAATAATAAGATTATACTTAGTCATTTTTATTCCTTATAGGAAAAACAAGATCACAAACAACGTAACTAGCAATAACGCCGCAAGCAAATCCCACACCTATTTGTACCCAGTTCATATCGGCCATCCCTAGCCCCTTTCTTTATTAGGAGTTCACCAAAATATTGTCCTCAAACTCTGTACCATCCTGCAAAAACCACTCATAGTTTCGCTGGTAAACTTTCACAGGAGAATACTGATTGATTCGCTTTTTTGTGGTATGAGTATGATACCCGCCGCTATTCAACTTTACAAGCCCATTCGGATAGAATCGCACAACGGCCGTACCATGTAACCGAATAGAAACGCTGTTATCGTACTCGATTTCCGCATAGGTGTTATTACCAACCTTGCGAGTTTTACGATTAGTCTTGCCGTGAACCAGAGCAACCGCTTCAGTATAGTTCATTTTTTCTACTCCAGTGAAAGCAACCAAACCACACTCAGGATCATACTACCCGCAATCCACACTGTCAATACCAATCCGACCAAGATTTCCATCTGACCCTCATTTTCGCTGACTATAGCCCACCTTGCCAATCCGATAGGATCGGATGAGACAAATCAACCCCCATAACTGGGGGACTATGAAACCCCCATCCAAGCCGCATTCTCGCAGCAGTAAACGTAGAACATATCGTTGAGAATATCGCGGTAGTTGGTATCGGTCAACCGGCGACGATCCAAGGTAGACTCGCACTCAGCATACAGCCTACCATCTGGAGTGCCGATAAACGTAACGTTATGGCTCTCGCTTCCCCAAATCTGCTTCAACGCATCACGAAACTTCTTGATTTCCATTTTTCTTTCTCCTGCTACTAGGTATATCGGTATTCTACAGGCCGAGCCTTGAATGTCAAACAAAAAAATAGCAGAATAATATTTTTCTATTTGGCACAGATTTTGCTCTGTCTGTCATTTTGGCAGATTTCGCGGCCCGCCTGCCATTTTGGCAGTATTAGTTCTCCTTATGATGCTTTACCGGCGTATGACATATAATCTTCCTTATTATTATAACCATGGTATCTATAGGTAGCACAAGTCATAAACTGTATTACATCTTTCATTTTATCAAAAGTATAACAAGCGTGTGTAATCTTACTACGCAGAACATACTTTATAATCTGAGCATCAAAATGCAGATTATAGTTATTATCTTCTGCTTTGTTCTCAATATCAACGATTCTATATCTCATATTATTATCACTCCACAGAACAAGTAACAAGATTATTCACAAGCACACTCTTAATCAGTCCATCATCCTGCTGGATAACGACCATTTCACCCTTATCAGGATCGGTAGATGGCCAACTCCAAACGTCGATAATAACACCAGTAAAGATACGACCGTCCTTACGTTGGCAAGTAAAACGCTTGTTATAATGATCACGCATACTCATATTACTATTCCTTTCAACCAAACTCTTCATACTCTTCATCACTCAAATACGGTTCATTTGGACGGTAGCAGTTATAACTACCATAATGATCCGCATTAGTCTCGTAATCACACTCTCGCCCACAACGAGTACAAGTAGGCTCATAATCCACAATATCAACCCTAACACCACAACAGTTACTATTCATCCTCAAACCTCTGCATAATCGGTCAACTCGTTCTGATTGAACAGTCCGAACTGACCATCCTCATCCTTAACAAAAAACATAACGAGCGGCTTGCCATTCTCAATAATAACATCGAAACTAGTAACAGTAACCTTGCGACCCGAAAGAGTCTTGGCGGTCATGGTCACGACGTTGGTAATATCGTTAGTAATCATTTTTACTTTCTAAGTGTAAAGGGGTTCAATCGTGAAACCTAGTTCCTTGCTCAACTGAGCAGCACAAACCTTTTTCTGAAGCACGTCCAGAGCAGATGCTTCATCCATTAGACGCTGAACAGCACTACTACCAGTAGTGTTAGGAATCCACTGCTCACGAATCACTCGCTCACGAGTAATCAAAGCGAGATGGATACGGTTCAGTTCATCAATCGTGAAATCGTTCATTGTGTTCTCTCTTTCCTTTCCAGTATTCTAACAAACCTTTTTATCTAATCAACCCCCACTATTGTGGGACTACCACTGATTTCGACGATATTCGTCGTACTCTTCCTGTTCCTCACGACGCTGGCGAGCGGTAACAGGAGGGCCATAACCCTCGTTGTATGCGTCAACAGCCGCATCGTAAGCCTCACCGCCACCATCCTCACAATGCTCGCCGCAACGGGGGCAAATATCCTGAAAATGAACCGGAACACCACAGCAATCACTAATAATCATCTTTCTCTCTTTCTCTTTCTTTCTTCTATATCGACATTATACCAAACACAACTTGAATGTCAAACAAAAAAAATCGGTTGAAAAAAAGTTTTTTGTGGCATGATATTTGCTAGTAGCAAACCGCGTACCAAAAAAGTTTGGCACGAGATTTGCTGTGGCTGCCATTTTGGCAGTCGCCGCGCGGTTTCTGCCATTTTGGCAGTCAAGGCTGCCAAGTTGACAGAACCCCTCTCGTGGGTGGGTCACCCCTCCCAAGCGAACGGGCTAATCTCCTCCCCCATAGTGAGGGTGGCCTCATATTGTGACCGCAAAGCCTCTACTCTCTCCCGGCTTCCTGGCTTGCCCACCTTCACAATCATCGTATCCTCACCCAAACCCATGCGGGGGTCAACCCGCTCGCCCTTAGCCTTGACGCTATCCCGCATGGCCGAGCGATTGAACTTCAGCACCTTCTCGCTGCGAATCGTTCCGCCATCGGCGGTACGCTTGTCGCAAGGGATCGCCAATCCCACGAAGCACAGGTAGGCTTGACGCTTGGCCTTTTCGATGATCGGGAAACTCATGATTCTTTTCCTATGGTGAAGTGAAAAACCGAATGTACCAAACTCTCCGTGACTGCTCAACCCCCTCACACGAGGGAGGGAGCCTCGGTGAACCAGACCTTGCAATCCTCAAGGTAGATGCTCTTGTGGATCACGGGCATCTCACCCACACTATACATACGATCATTTTCCAGACTATCGGCAAACCGAATCGTGACCAGCGTACCGCGAGCATATGCTGCAACCTTGACGATTTCGCCAGCATACGTCTTGCCGTTATTCTTCTCACACTCGAAACCGAAACCAACCTGAACACTTCCAAACTTCATCATCTTCATCTCTCCTCTTGTGATACTCTGATTATACATTAGGTATCGTCGATTGCAAGAAAAAAAAATAGGAAAAAATCCGTTGATGAAAACTTCATCGCTGTCATATTGGCATGCTATTTGGCACGAGATTTGCTGAGGCTGCCATTTTGGCAGAAATCGCGCGCCTCCTGCCATTTTGGCAGTTGCCGTTTTGGCTGGCTACTGTCATTATGTCAGCCGATAGGATCGGCTGGTACAACCCCCACTAATGGTGGTGTGCCGATGTTCACTCCACCTCCAGGGGGGTATTGTTTTCGACGCGAACGCAATAATCGTTCAGTTTCTGGTAGAACGTATCCGCGGAACGCAGCAGCACATTTTCGGGAAAGTTGTTGAGCCTCACGAAAAATCCACCACCCCCCGTTGGAGTGATATCAAAACGTACATCATCGCTCATCATATCATAGATAGCGTCGATGATTTCCTGAGCGGTGACGATTCGACCAATCATGTTCAAGCCTTTCTCAAATCTTGGGTGAAAACGTGCATAATCAGTTGGGCTAGAGACTAGATAGCCCTAATGCGGGTTGCCTTGACCCAGCATCTCATGGCGGATGTCTCTTCGAGAGACAGACTATCCAAAGGAACAACCTCGAAGCGGTCGTTTTTTTCTCTAGTGATCTTACAGACCACCATTCGTCCGCCCAGCCACTCTACCTGTACGACATCGCCAACCTTGAACGAAGTTTTCATTTCTTTCTCTCTTTCTTTCTTGTTTCAGTATTCTACCAGACTTTTCCGCCGTTGCAATCCCTCTAAGTAGTGGTCAGATGCTGACCGGACTACTCTTGAAGTTGAGTCGAGACTGCAGACTCAGTTCGTCCATTACGAAACTGACCGCACGATCCCTACTACCACGGAAAACGTAGTAGTTCGCACGAATGTCGAACAGTTTGACCGTACCATCCGTTTCGGGATGCACAGTGAAACCGGCACGATAAGCATACAGGTTCAAGCGACCGGCGATGGTTGAACGGGAAGGGATTTTCTTGATTTTCATTTTCTCTTTCTCTCTTTCTTATACCTTGATTATACATTACTTATCGTCGATTGCAAGAAAAAAAAACAGGAAAAATCTTTGTGGTGATTTTTTCATCGCTCGATTTTTGGCACGGTATTTGCTGTTGCCAATTTGGCAGAGCGTTTGGCACAACATTTGCTGTTGCCTGTCATTTTGGCAGATTTCGCGCGATTTCTGCCATTTTGGCAGCCTCTCTGCCCTTTTGACATTTGGCACAGGATTTGCTATTGCCATTTTGGCAACCCCTCTTAGCGGGGGATAGCGACCAATCCGTTGAAATGCGAAAACACCAGCGTCAAATCCCGTCCGGGATACTTGCTAGCGATGTACGCTTCGGCACTAGCCTTGCTATTATTGCTAGCACCGACATACTGGATGGTCTCACCATCGGCGTCGATCACTCTCCAAACCTTTTTCTTCTGAACCTTGGGAAGCGAACCAATGAAATCGTTAACGTGCATCTTTCTTTCTCTCTTTCTCTTTCTCTTTCTTCTATATCGGTATTCTACAATCCGATACTTGAATGTCAACTAAAAAAAATCACTCAAAATGGATTTGGCGAAAACTTCACCGATCATGATTTGGCACAGGATTTGCTACAGCCTTTCCCTACTAATGGGGGGTTTTTCTGTTTTCTCTCGGATGGGGGATTATCCCCCAAAAACGCCGGGTGGTCCAAACAAAATTAGCACCAACAAAAATAATTAGCCAGTTTATTGATCATATAATAGTATGATACTGGACTAATTATTATGCTGATGCTAAAGTTGTTTAGGATCTAATTTTTTAAGAATCTTATAGAACATCAACTTGACCGGACTGAACTGGCAAAATCTTCTTTGGTCGTCCTCTACTCTTCTTTAGCGATAGTTTTCGTCGCTGTCTTCGCACCATAGCGGTTGTGATATTTTGTCCCGTCATTTGACTTAGCTTGGCCGCTAATGCCTCATCGCACAATAGATTGTGGTTGTTTTGAATATAATCAATCTCAGAATTTGTCCATTTTTTATAGTTTGCCATAAATTGTTCCTTTTAAATAAATATTGACTTTCAACATGTCAGCCTTATTATACTAACAGTTGATACTTTTTTTGCAAGGAACATACTAATGCACAACCAAAATATTAATTTCGTTGATTCAATATTGACCACTAAAGCCTCTGGTTTAGACTCTCAAGTAGAGCAAGATTTGTTACTACCCCAAGGAAAAAGCATAGCCGAATTATTAAATGACAAAGAAGAAAAAACAGACCAAATCCAAAACAACATTACCGAATAATGTTACCGAAGAAGAATTTTTAAGAGTACTAGATAGCATAGGAAAAAGACTAGGCCACAAATTTAAATTTGGATACCACGACTTTGATGATATGAAGCAACAGGCCTCTATCTTTGCTCTAGAAGGATTAGAAAAATACGATAATACTCGTCCACTAGAAAATTTCTTATGGACTCACGTTAGAAATCGACTATTTAACTACAAACGTAATAATTACCAAAGGCCCGACAAACCTTGCTTAACCTGTCCATTTTATGACAAACACTACGCCTGCTCAAATAACCAATGCTCAGAATTCAAAGACAAAAGCGAATGTCAGTTGTATGTTGCGTGGTCCAACCGAAATGATGCTAAAAAGAATATTATGCAACCATCTTATATTGATCATGATATTCAACACGAAAACCACAATGTTCTGCACAACATACAAAATCAAGAAATTATTAAGTTCCTGGATGCTAACATACTTCCCGAATACAGAGAGAGCTATCTTAAACTAAAACACGGAGAGAAAATTCCCAAACAAAACCTAACCAAACTACAAAATCATATTCAATACCTAATGAAAAATTTCTCATGTCAAAACCAGCACCCAAAAAACGAGGACAATTAAGCTTAGACGAAGAGCAATACATAAAGGATAATATATCATCATTGTCAATTAGCCAAATTGCCGCTAATCTTAATCGCACCGAACTTCCAGTACAACGCTACGTTACAGAAAACCAACTATTATCATCCGAAGACAAAGAAACCACCAGCATACTACGAATAAAACTTCATAGTAAAACCTTTTGGCCCGAAATAATTCGTCAATTTGACCAGGACAATGGCGAGCTTCAATACTTTGAGGACACATGGATAGGACTAATAAAACAATTTCGTGAGGATGTGCTTCCCGCCGAGGAACTCCAAATCAAACAATTTATCACCATAGATATTCTAATCAACAGAAGCATGAAAGAGCGCAAGCGCCACATAACCGAAACGGAAAAACTACAACGACTAGTAGATGCCGAATACGACAAACCAGAAGACCAAAGAGATATTCCACGATTAGCCAATTTAGAAACCCAATTAAGCTTTGCTCGTAACAGTATTGCTAATTATACCAACGAATATACTAAATTATTAAACGAACAGCAAAAGATAAGTAAAGATTTAAAAGCAACCCGAGAACAACGCATCAAAAGAATAGAGGATGGCAAAAGTAGCTGGGTAGGACTAATACGAATGCTAGAGGACGAGGAGATTCGAGAAAAAGAAGGACGACAAATGGAAATATTAGCATTGGCCACCGACAAAGTAAAACAAAATCTTTTTCAATACCACACATACCAGGACAACGTGGTAGACAAACCATTTTTAACATCAGAAAGCGTAGAATAATCTTATGACAAAAATTGCGCTAATAACAGGAATAACAGGTCAAGATGGGTCTTATTTAGCCCACCACCTTCTGCAAAAAGAATACAAAGTAGTTGGATTATATCGACGAACCAGCACCAACAATTTTGAGCGCATAAAAGATATATTACATCATCCCAATCTAATTATGGAAGAATTTGATATAACCGATCCTAGCGATTGTTCCAACATATTACAAAAATACGAACCTCACGAACTATACAATCTGGCCGCTCAGAGTCATGTTGGCACCAGTTTCAAACAACCAAGCACAACTTTTGAAATAGACACTATTGGTGTTATAAATCTATTAGAAGGCATAACCAATCGATCACCAGCCACCAGATTCTACCAAGCTAGCACCAGCGAAATGTTTGGGCGAAATTATTCGATTAAAAATGATGAAAAATATCAGGACGAAAATACTCCATTTTTACCCCAGAGCCCATACGCTGTGGCCAAATTAGCTAGTCACAGACTGGTTCAAATATATCGAGACGCATACTCAATGTACGCTTGTTCTGGTATTCTTTTTAATCACGAGAGTCCGCGACGCGGTGAAAATTTTGTGACTCGTAAAATTACCAAATATATTGGCAGACTAGTTAATGGTTTGGTAGAATCAAGCGAAAAATTAAAATTGGGTAATATTGATGCTAGCAGAGATTGGGGGCATGCTAACGATTATGTGGAAGCTATGCATCTTATGCTACAACAATCCTCTCCAGATGATTTTGTTATTAGCAGCGGACAAACCCACACGGTCAAATCATTCTTGGCCAAAGCTTTTAGTTTAATTAATTTAGACTGGAATGATTATGTTGTTATCGATCCGTCTCTTTATAGACCATGCGAAGTAGAATTCCTTAAGGGAGATTGTTCAAAAGCCAAAAGTCTTCTCGGATGGAACACTAAAATTTCATTTGATGACTTAGTTAAAGATATGGTATTAAACGATATTCATAAATATAAAAATGTTGCGTAATTTTAACGATCCTCAATACAAACTTTGGAGAAAAAATGTTTACAAAAGAGACAACTATAAATGTCAGTGGCCAGGATGCAATTGTAACAAAAAATTAAATGCTCATCACATCAAAACATGGAGTGAATATCCAAGTTTACGATTCGTTGTAGACAACGGAATAACATTATGCAAAGATCATCATAAAATGATTAAAAACTTGGAACACATTTACGAAGCAGTATTCTTACGCATAGTTGCTAATAAGAAAAATTCAAATGAAAAATAATGACTTTACTATTATCGTTGATACGCGCGAGCAACAGCCGTGGATTTTTGATAACTATACGGTAGCTAATAGAAAATTAGATACTGGTGATTATAGCATAGAAGGACTAGAAGACTTATTGTGCATAGAGCGTAAAAAAAGCGTGAGCGAATTTGCTAATAATATCGTGGAATCAAGATTCAAAGATGTTGTGATGAGAATGAGCCAGCTTAAATATTCATTTTTATTATTAGAATTTGATCTTAAAGATGTGCTTATATATCCCGTTGGCAGTACCGTACCTAAAAAAATGTGGGACAAGATAAAAATTAGTCCAGCTTTTTTAATTAAGAATTTATTAGATCTTGAACTAAATCATAATATTAAAGTGATATATTGTGGTAATTCATCTAATGCAGAAAAGATGGCGGAACACATACTAAAAAAGGTTCATTATATTGAAAAGCTTAGAAAAAAAGATATTTGATGATGCTTGGTTAGGATTAGGTGATTTAGATCTAATTCAAACAACCAAGAATCTTATGATAAATCGTAACGAAAAGGATATAGAAAATCCTGATTTGCATCTTGTTAGATTGTTACGAGACCCCAAATATATAGGAACAACTTGTAAACTATTATTTGGTATAGAATTACATCCTATACAAATAGCAATACTACAAGAATTTTGGATACGAGCTTTTCCTATGTATGTTGCTAGTCGTGGTTGGGGTAAAAGCTTTTTATTAGCTTTGTATTCCATACTACGTTGTGCTTTTTTTCCAGGAACCAAGATAGTTATCGTTGGTTCGGCATTCAGACAGAGTAAAATTATTTTCGAATATATGGAAAACATATGGAGAACTAGTGCGATATTAAGAAGCATATTTAATGGTAACGATGATGGCCCCAGAAGAGACGTAGATAGATGCACAATACGATTAGGCGACAGTTGGGCAATAGCTATTCCTATGGGTGATGGTAGTAAAATTAGAGGTCTCAGGGCGCATATTATTATTGCTGACGAATTTGCATCCATTAGTCCTGATATATACGAAACTGTTGTTTCTGGATTCGCCGCTGTTTCTGCTAGTCCAATACAGAATGTGAAAGAAGAAGCAAAAAAGCAGGCTATGAAAGAAGCAGGAATATGGAATGCTGATCTTGAAGCACTAGATTATAAAATGGGTAATCAGGCAATTATTAGCGGCACAGCAGATTATGCATTTAAGCATTTTGCAAGTTATTGGAAAAGATACAAAGCGATCATAGAAAGTAAAGGAGATATTACAGTTTTACAAGAAATTTTTAAAGGTGAAGTACCAAGTAATTTTAACTGGAAAGATTATTGTATTATTCGTATTCCTTATGAACTAATTCCTAAAGGATTCATGGACGATAAACAAGTTAGTAGAGCAAAAGCCACAATCCATACTGGCGTATATAATATGGAATATGCCGCTTGTTTCGTTAGCGATAGCGAGGGATTCTTTAGAAGATCTCTCATAGAGAGCTGTGTGGTTTCCGATGTGAAACCCACAGTGATAAACGACAAACCCATAGTGTTCGATGCGGTAACCAAAGGCAATTCGTCTTGTCAATATGTGTACGGAATCGACCCTGCTAGCGAACAAGATAATTTTAGCATCACAGTTTTAGAAGTTCATCCTGACCACTCCAGAATAGTTTATTGTTGGACAACTAATAGAAGTAATTTTAAAGAAAGACAAAAAACAGGATTAGTTAACGAATATGATTTTTATGGATTTTGTGCTAGAAAAATTAGAAATTTAATGAAAATCTTTCCGTGTGCTAGAATAGGGATGGATGCTCAGGGTGGTGGCGTAGCAATAGAAGAAGCTTTGCATGATCCCAATAAATTAGAAGAGGGAGAACAATTACTCTGGCCAGTTATAGATAGTAACAAGCCTAAAGATACCGATGATCAACCTGGTTTACACACGATAGAGTTAGTTCAATTCGCTAAAGCAGAATGGACTAGTCAGGCTAATCATGGACTACGCAAAGATTTAGAGGATAAAGTTTTATTATTTCCACGATTTGATAATCTAACCCTAGGATTAGCTTTAGATAGCGAAAACAAGAGCATTCTAGATACTGATCTTAATCCAATATATGATAGTTTAAGCGAATGCATTCTAGAAATAGAAGAACTTAAAAATGAATTGACCACAATAGTAATGACACAAACCAGTACTGGTCCTAATGCTAGAGACAGATGGGATACTCCAGAATTAAAGTTGCCAAATGGTAAAAAAGGAAGATTACGTAAAGATAGATATAGTTCTTTATTAATAGCCAATATGTTAGCCAGACAAATGCATAGATCCCTAAAAAGCGTGGAATACGATGTTATAGGAGGTAATGCAAAGACTAATGTAACTTCCACAAAAGGTCAAATGTATAGAGGACCAGAATGGTTTATTAGTGGTGGTGGTAATGACGATATTTACACTGGCATTTACAGATAATTTGTGTATTATATCTAATGAAACCGTAATACAATCACAATAGGATTATATAAATGGCCAAAATACCAGACAAAAACCCAATTCAAAATGCTAACACCGTTCCGGAAGATGCTTATGTGGCTTGGGGAGATGACTTGGCCAGTAAACAGGAAGCGCTAAATAAATCTTCTGCTTCGCTAGATGAATTCACTTTAATAGACAGAGCAACAGCATCTAGAAGATACGGATTTGATTATTCCAAATTAGACGGACCAACTGGTGGTCGTCCAGGATTAACAAAATCAGACTACTACTTTTTTAGACCAGATGAAGCCCCTCCAGTAAAAATTAAATTAATTTTACGCAGAGCAGAGGATATCTATCAAAGAGTTGGACTGGTAAAAAATGTTATTGATCTCATGGGTGATTTTGCTAGTCAAGGTATTAGACTAGTACATAAAAACAAAAGAATAGAAAGATTCTATCGTCGCTGGTTCAAAAAAATAAACGGCAAAGATAGAAGCGAAAGATTTTTAAATAATCTATATAAGAGTGGAAATATAGTAATTGATAGAAGAACAGCCAAGATAAGTATTAAGGTAGCAGATAATTTATATAAAGCTTTGGGCAAATCTGATTATCAAATACAAGAAGCCGAAACCATACCGGTTGAAAAAAGAGAAATTCCATGGAAATATACTTTTATAGATCCTGTTTATGTTGAGGTTTCTGCTGGTGCTTTGTCTTCTTTTGTTACCAATAAAACCTATGAGTTAGTTATTCCACCAAATCTTAAAAAGATTATTAACAGTCCAAAAACAGAAGCCGAGAAAAAAATAATACAATCTTTACCTTCAGAGATTATCGAGGCAGCCAAGACTAAAAAAACTTATCCCTTAGATCCTTCTAAAGTCTGTGTTTTTCATTATAAAAAAGATGATTGGCAAAGCTGGGCTTATCCTATGATATATGCCATAATGGATGATATTACAGTAATTGAAAAATTAAAACTCGCAGATATGGCAGCTCTAGATGGTGCTATTAGTAATATTAGAATTTTTAAACTAGGAAGTTTAGAACACAAGATAGCACCCACAAAAGCAGCCACAGCAAAGCTAGCGCAAATATTGGGAAATAATGTTGGAGGAGGTACTATGGATCTTATTTGGGGTCCAGATATAGAGCTTCTAGAGAGCAACACAAATGTTCATAATTTTCTTGGCGAAAGTAAATATATACCACATTTAAATGCAATATATGCTGGACTAGGAATACCTCCTACTCTTACAGGAACATACGGTGCTGCTGGAACAACAAATAATTTCATTTCACTAAAGACTCTAACACAAAGACTTCAATACGGCAGAGATGTATTGGTAGAATTTTGGGAGCAAGAAATAGCACTTGTTCAAAAGGCTATGGGTTTTAAATATCCAGCAAAAATAGAATTTGATAGAATGGATCTTAGTAATGAAGAAAGCGAAAAAGCACTACTAGTTCAACTTGCTGATCGTAATCTTATTAGTGATGAATTATTACAAACAAGATTTGGTTTTGATCCAGACATAGAAAGATCAAGACTAAATAGAGAGTCTAGAGATAGAGAAAGTAACAGAATGGTTAAAAAATCTGGTCCATGGTTTGATCCTCAAGTCGATAATGCCTTAAAGAAAATAGCATTACAATCTGGTATCGTAACACCGAGTCAAGTTGGCTTAGAGCTAGAGAAAAAGAAATCTAGTGAAAAAACGGCACTAGAACAAAAAACGAAGACTAGTTCCCCAACTAAGTTGGCAAACGATTCGTCAGAATCGTTGCCAGGACAACCAAACCAAGGCAGGCCAAAAAATTCGACCGACCAATCAAAAAGGAAAACAAAAGTGTTTTCACCACAAAGCGGAGCCTCATTGATGCTATGGGCAACAAAAGCACAAGATCAAATATCTGAAATCTTAAATCCGATTTTGTTAGAGTTTTATAAAAAGAAAAACATGAGAAGTCTATCCTCTTCCGAAGCTTCGGAATTAGATATAACCAAAACCAAAATATTACTTACTGTACAACCCTTTAGTAAAATAACATCCTCGATTGTTACACAAAGCCTATCTCTTATTAATAATACAAAAATTAATGATTTATATAATCACTATATAAAATCGGTTAATAATATTCAGTCAGACTTAGGAGAATCGCTCTCGGTGGACGAATTAAAGCAAGTTAAAGCTTCATTTTATTCTATGGTGTATCAAAAATAAACGGAGATAACAAATGCACATATTTCAACAAGAATACGATGATGGTCTAGCCGAAACAATCAGAGCCTCTGCATCAATTGGCTATGCTAGTATTGTCGAGCCATGTCACAACGAGAAGGCATTGAGTAAAATTAAGCATGTTAAAAGTATAGCTGCTATGGAAGATAGCGATTTGTACTATGTTCAATCCATTTTAGTAAGTTCATCATGGAATAAAAATGATGATATTTTTGACAAGTCTGAAGTATGGTTAGCCAGAAATACTCCTGAGGATAAACCTACTAATTTAGAGCATGATGAAAATTTAATAATAGGTCATATAACATCAAATTGGCCAATTACAGAAGATGGAATATTAATTGATGAAAATACTCCAATAGATAATTTGCCCGAAAAATACCATATTTTAACTGGATCTGTTATATATAAGGCTTTTAGTAGTCCAGATCTTAGAGATCGATCAGAAAAATTAATTGCAGAAATTGAATCTGGACAAAAGTATGTTAGTATGGAGTGTTTCTTTAAAGGATTTGATTATGGAGTTATAGATAAAACAAATGGTAATTATAAAATATTAGCCAGAGATAATGACACAGCATATTTAACAAAATATTTAAAAGCATATGGTGGCGCTGGAGAGCATGAAAATTATAAGATAGGTAGAGTGTTAAGAAATATCACATTTTCTGGAAAAGGTTATGTTAATAAACCAGCCAATCCTGATAGTGTAATTTTCACAAAACAAAACATTCCAGTATTATCAAAAAATATTGCTGAAGAAAAAAGTTCGAATTTGCCAATAATGGGTGTATCTGATAATCAGTCAATCCCTAATACGGAGAAAGAAAACATGAGTGATCTAGAACCAGTACAAAAAGACGTTGCGGAACTAAAAGCTAAAGTAGAAGCTATGCAAGGCTGCTCAGAAATTGTTAAGGAAGCCTATGCTGCCGCATCTTCTTTAAAAGAACACAATACCGAATTAGAAAATACAATCAAGACCCACCTTTCGACCATAGCTGATGCTCAATCAACTATCGAAGCAGCTAATTTAGAGAAAGAAGAAGCTGCTAAGAAGATGACAGAAGATATGAAGAAGAAAGATGAAGAAATGCAGAAGATGAAAGCAGAACTAGATACCGCTCTAGAAACAATTGCTGCTTACAAAAACAAAGAAGCCGAAATGATGAAAAAAGAAAAGAAGATGAAAAGAATGGCCTCTTTGATCGAACTAGGTATTGATAACGAAGCCGCTACTGCTACAGTAGACAAATTTGAAAACTTAGATGATGAAACATTCGAAGCCATGACCTCTTTAGTTGCTGCTAAAATGCCACCTTGGTTAAAGAAGGAAGACAAGAAGAAAGAAGAAGAAGCTATGATGATGAAAAAGAAAGCTTCTGAAGAAACTTCTGTCGAAGCAGATCCTGCGGTATTAGAAACAGTAGAAATGAATAACGATGTTAATCTAAGCGTTGGTGGCGATGAAGAAGAATCTGCTTTAGAGTCCACCAGAGCAGCATTGATTGAATTTGTTGAGAGTAGACTAGGTAAAAAACTTTAATAAGGGAGAATAAAATGGCTCTTAAATCTGATCGCATAGAATCACACACAGATATCTCGTTCTTCATGGATACCACTGGCGAAAGAGGCGGTATCGTTGTTCACGACACAAGCGGAAGCGGCGTTTCGATGGATGACGGTAATGCTGTTGTTATGTATCCAACTGGTGTTGTTTCAGGCACCAAACCAGCAGGCTTACTACTAAACGATGTTGTTGATCTTGATCTTACTCGTCAACATATCAATTGGTATCGTGATGAGGTGCAAGTTGGCGGAAAAGTAACACTTCTTCGTCAAGGCCAAGTTACAACTGACGTTGTTGCTACTGGTGTAGCTCCAGCAGCTGGTACTGTGGCTTATTATGATGCTTATGGTAAACTAACAACAACAAGTACAAATAGTACTCAAGTTGGTAGATTCTTGAGTAGTAAAGATTCTGATGGTTATGTCAAAGTAGAGATCAATATCACCTGATAAGGGAGAAAAAAATGTCAGCGAAAACACAGAAATTCCAACCAACACCGGAATTAACAGATCTTCTAGTTCGTTCCGGTTCACCAAACAGAGAAGTTGCTTTAGCAGCTAATGCAGAATTTGCAAAAGCCCTAGAGCTTCCATTGAGAAAAGGTCTTCTTAGTGGTGATATTCTAGATGGTATTTTCGAGCCAATCCAATTAGCTCAAAGTGCCACACCAGAATTTCCACTAGATTTCCTAGCTCCTGGAACAGAAAAAGACTTTGTGGCCTATACCATTCCAAATCATGGATATATTCCAGAGCGTCATGTTGAGAGCGATTATGTCATGGTTCCAACCTATGATATTGGCGCTTCGATTGACTATCTCTTAAAGTATGCTCGTGATGCTCGTTGGGATGTTGTTGGTCGTGCTATGGAAGTTTTAGAATCATCTTTCGTTAAGAAGATGAACGACGACGGTTGGCACACACTGTTAGCCGCTGGCGTTGATCGCAACATCGTTGTATATGATAGCGATGCTGCTGCTAGTCAATTCACAAAGAGACTAGTAAGCTTAATGAAGACCGTTATGCGTCGTAACGGTGGTGGTAATAGCGCTAGTAATAACCGTGGTATGTTAACTGATCTTTATGTCAGTCCAGAAGCCATGGAAGATATTCGTAACTGGGGTGTTGATCAAGTTGACGAGGTAACTCGCAGAGAGATCTATACCGCTGCTGATGGTACTCTTAACAGAGTATTCGGTGTTAATCTACACGACCTAGATGAACTAGGCGTTGGTCAAGAATATCAACTATTCTACAGCAGTGTTCTAAACGGCACAATGCCCGGAAGTGACACTGAGATCGTTGTTGGTCTTGATCAAAGAAAGAGCGATAGCTTTATTATGCCTGTTCGTGAACAAGTTCAAATTTTTGAGGATGAAACACTACATCGTCAAAAGAGAGCTGGTTTCTACGGTTGGGCAGAGCAAGGCTTTGCTGTTCTAGATAACCGCAGAGTTATTCTTGGCTCGCTTTGATATTTGATCCACAGTAATCTGATAAATAAGAAAGGCTGGCCTTGTGCCGGCCTTTTTTATTAGGTGTATCTAATACTAGAGAAATCTGTTTGCCTTTAAATACAAGGAATTATTATGCCTGCTAGTCAATATAATTTTGCTATAGAGCAGGGTTCTTCTTTCAGAATGAATTTAATCTATAAAGATGATAATGGTAATATTATTGATCTAACAAATTGGTGCGCTAGATTAACATGGGTTACTAATAGAAATACAACACAAGTATTTAATACAACTAATTTAGATTATAGCGTATATAAATTCACTATTACCGGTAATGAGGGTAAAATTTCTCTGCTTATTCCAGCAGAGACTACTAATAATTTTGAGTTTAATACGGCTAAATATGATCTGGAATTACAAAGTCCGGATGATCTTTATGTTGGTGGTGGCAAATATACTACTAGAATTTTATATGGTGTAATATCTATTGATAAACGATTCAGCAAATCTGACTCCGCTTTGGATTGCATACCATGAGTTATGTTGAGGTTCTAGAGACCGTTTATACTTTGGATATAGAAACTAGTATACAAAATACTATTAATAATATTACTATTGAAAAACTTGATAATACTATTATTGAGATAAATACTGGAACATCAAATATAGTAATGGCATCCGATATTATTGGTCTAGACAGCTATCTTAACGACTTTTTAGATGATGCTGAAATAGACTGCGGCACTCCATAAAATAAAAGAAAGGTTTAATTATGCCAGTTAATACAAGACTTCAGGTTCGAAGGGGTTCTGCTAGTAGTTGGACCAGTGCAAACCCCACTTTATATGCTGGTGAAATAGGTTATGAAACAGATAGCGGTCGTCTCAAAATAGGTGACGGAACCACAGCCTGGACAAGTCTTGATTATAACGTTGTTGTTCCTACTGGTTTTTTAGCTGGTAGCGGACTTAGTGTTAATGTAGCAGCAGACGGATCCACAGTAACATACAGTCTTAGCGATCCAACAATCCAAGTTAGCGATATTACAGATTTTGTTGATGGAGTTAATGATAGAGTAGCAGATCTAATCACTGCAGGCAATGGTATTCAATTAACATATACTGATAATGGTAACGACACTAGCTCTCTGAATTTTGCTGTTACAGGCATTAGTTTAAGTAATCACACCCATACACTCTCTGCTATAACAGATGTTACAGCTAGTGCCACAGAGGTTAATTATCTTGATGGTAGTACACCCGGAACTGGAGTTGCTGGTAAAGCTGTTGTGTTAGATAGTAATCTAAACATAACCAATCTTGGAAATGTTAGCACAACAGGCACTGTTACTGTTGGCGGAGATCTTATTGTAAACGGAACTACCACAACCGTTAATAGTACCGTAACAACTCTTGATGATCCTATTCTAACACTAGGAGGAGATACTGCTCCTGGTAGTGATGATAATAAAGATCGTGGCGTGGAATTCCGTTATTTTAGCGGTAGTGCTAAAATTGGATTTTTTGGATACGACGATAGTACTGGTAAATTTACATTTATTCCGGACGCCACAAATAGTAGTGAAATATTTGGTGGAACTAAAGGAGAGGTTGATGCTAATGTTGATTGGACTAATATTCTAAATAAACCAGATCCTGTAGTTGCTGTTAATCTAACTGGTGATGTTACTGGTAGCGGTAATTTAACAATGACTGACTTGGCTGGTGGTACTATTAGTATTAGCACAACAATAGGATCCAATAGCATAGCTTTAGGCACAGATACTACTGGTAATTATGTTGCTAGCATAACAAATGGTAACTATATTACTGGTGGAGACGGAGGTAGCGAAGGAGCAGCGCTCACACTAGCTGTTGATGCAACCACAACAAATACTGCTAACAAAGTTGTGGCTCGTGATGGTAGTGGTAACTTTGCTGCTGGTACTATCACAGCCAGCGGTTTAACCGGAGTTAACTCTAGTTCTCCTGTTACTATTAGTTATGCTGTTATTGACGGAGGATCGCCTTGATGTATTCTTTTAAACTTAAAGGAAATAAATGCTTATTTAAAGATGGAAATTTTTATGTAAGAAAAAATCCTATTATTTATATATCAAGTATAAATACCGTATTCAATCATTTGATTCCTTAAGGTTTAATGATTGTGGACAAAACTATTGGACCTTTTACTATAAAAAGGTATATAATAACAGTATAACATGGACCAGTAGAATTTTATTATGCCAGTAAATACCACAATAAAAATTCGCAAAGGAACCGAAAGCGATTGGCAAAGTTCCAATCCAATTTTAGCTAGTGGTGAGCCGGGATATGCTACTGACACCAATAGATTTAAAATTGGAAATGGATCTTCTAATTGGAATTCATTAAGCTATGCAAGCGTTGTGCCGAGTGGATTTTTAGCTGGAACTGGGATTGCGATAAATCTAGGCACTAATGGCTCTACGGCCATTATTTCTGTTAGTGGTCTTATAAATAATCCTATTAATAATAGAATATTAACAAGTAGAGATTCGACGACAACAGGTATTGATGCCGAAAGTAATCTTACTTTTGATGGATCACTTCTGTCTGTTAGCGGAAATTTAATAGCTAAAACTGGTACATTAGATATTGTGGCTTTTAATACTAATAATGGACTAGTTTCTACACAAGGACAGATTGGATGGAATAGCACAGAAGGAACCGTGGATATAGCTCTAGAGGATAATGTCGCTGTTCAAATTAACGAACATCGTATACTCAGAGTGAGAAATACCACAAGCAACACTTTGTATAAGGGACAAGTTGTTTATGCTAGTGGTGTTCATGCCAATGGTATAATTACTCCTAATTTATATGTTGCTGATGGTTCTATACAAGAGATACGTTTTATCGGTATGATGCTAGCTGACGTTAGTATTAATAACAATGGATATGCTATCGATTTTGGTCATGTTAATAATATTGATACTCGTGGTAATGTGGCTACCAACTATGCTGTTGGTGATGAGACGTGGGCTGACGGAGATATTCTTTATGTTCATCCAACAGTAGCTGGAAAACTGACTAAAGTTGAACCAAAACATGCTATTAGTGTTGCTTACGTATTGGATGCTGCTAATAATGGTAAAATATTTGCTCGACCAACTAATTTTGGAGATTTAAATCAATTACATGACGTGAATATTAGCGGGGCTACAAACGGACAATTTTTACAATACAATTCGGTTACAGATTATTGGGTTCCTAGCTCTAGTGGTAATTTTAGCACTCTTCGAGTTAATGGCACAGGAGTTAGTGTTAGTGGTCACTCTCATGTTGTTAATGATATCACAGATTTTTCAACAGGAGTAGCCGATGAGGTTAGCACTACACTATCTGCTGGAACAGGAATCAATCTTAGTTATGATTCTGGAAGCGATACATTAACAGTTAGTGTTAGTGGATTAATTTATAATCCAACAAATAATCGTATTCTTACTAGCAGAGATAACACAACCACAGGAATAGATGCTGAGAGTAATCTTACATTCGATGGTACTACTTTTGTTTGTAGCGGAAATGCTAGAATAGGAACTTTTCATTATATTGATGTTAGTAGTGATTTAGTTTTTATTAGAGATAATAATAATAATATAATATTTACTACCGAAGAACTCCAGATACGTGACTACAATACTAATACCGTTTCAATAGATTGGGGTAGTAGAACATTAAACAATAGTTATGATCAGGCAGTACTAAACTGGTATGGATCAGGAGTTTCTGTTGGTGTTGGCGGTCCAGGTCAAGTAGATAACTATGGTCTATATGTTACTGGTAGTGGTTATTTTAGTAATAATGTAACGATAAATAATCAAACCGCAAATACAGTAGCTAGTTTTGATAGCAATAAGAATGTAGTATCTCTACCAACATCTACTTATCCATCTTTAACAGAATTAAGTTATGTTAAGGGCGTCACAAGCGCACTACAAACTCAACTTAACTCTAAGCAGAATACTCTAACCAATCCAGTTACTGGAACCGGCGTTGCTAGTCATATAGCATATTGGAATAGTTCTAGCGGAATAGTTGCAGATAGTGGCCAGTTATACTGGGACGCTACTAATAACAGACTAGGACTTGGTATAGTAGCGCCATCCTCTATGCTGGATATATCACAGAATGATGCTGTTCTAAAAATTGGTGATGCTTCTAGCAATGCTGGCACAGGTCCAAGAATACAAATAACCAGTAAATATGGAGCCACAGATACTTCGGCTTATTTAGGATATAGTTACTATAACAATAAAACATATTTACAACATGGAAGATCTGGTGCTGGAGGAATTGAATTACGAACAGCCAATGGTACTCCTCGTTTATATATTGAAGATACTACTGGGTATGTAGGAATAGGAACATCGTCTCCAACTTCTATATTGACCGTTTCTGGTATTATTCAACTAACTGATACCGCTGGTAACAGAGTTCAGTTTTTTAGGGGCGGAGGAACACAGTATGATTATAGCATAGCAAAAGAGGGAAATCATTTAGCAGTTTCAACAGCAAATGATGGATCAACATTCAGATATACTCAATTTGGATATCATTCTGGTAGTACATGGACTCCAAAAACTGTTATTAATAACTATAATGGAAATGTTGGTATAATAAATACTACTCCTTCCTACCAATTAGACGTTACTGGATCTGGACATTTTACTCAGAATGTTGTGATAGATGGAGATTGTGTAATAGGACCACTCAAAGCCTATAAATTTAATGGAAATGCTTGGGGATATGATCGAATAGTCTTTAGATCCGACGTTAATAATAAAATTACTAGTGATGCTAATGGCAATTATAATTGGCTTGTTGCTGGTAAAAATTGGACATTGTCAGATGTTGGTAATGCTGGAATTGGAACATCTTCGCCTTCTTACAAGTTGGATGTTGTTGGTACTGGTAATTTTAGTCAAAATCTTTTAGTTAATGGAATAAGTGTTAGCGTAAGTGGTCATACTCACACATCTTCTTCTATTACAAATTTTAATAGTTCAGTAAGTGGACTTTTACCAACAATAGCAAATAGTGGAGATAATAGAGTTCTTACTAGCACAGGATCAACAGTTGGTATTAACGCTGAATCTAGTTTAACTTTCGATGGAACTAATCTAAGCTCACCTTACTTTTTAGCTACTTATGCTTCTGGTGACGAAGGAGGAGAAATACAATTAGCCAAACCACCTAGTGGAACACTATCTGGTGGAGTAACTATTGATGCTTATCAGAATAGATTAAGATTTTTTGAACAAGGTGGTAGTGCTCGTGGATTCTATTTGGATCTAGCCGAAGGTTTGGGCGGAGCATCAACGCCTCTACGACAGAAATCTTGGTGTTGCTTCACCCCATTAGATAATCAACCACCAGCCAGTAATTTTGCTACACTAGATACAAGAAACAGTATTGCTGTATTAGATTTTGATCATGTAACAGAAGAAAGCGCAGTATTTGTTGGTGTTGTGCCAGATAATGCTATAGTTTCATCTGGGATATCCGTTAGAATACTATGGATGGCAACAAGCGAAACTACTGGTAATTGTCGATGGGGTGTTCAGTTTGATAAATTAGCAGCAGAAGATACTGATACGGCAGTATTCGATACGGCTACTGAGGCAACAACGGCTACTAGTGCAACTAATGGAACGCCAGTTATAACAACACTAACTTGTACTACTGTAGATGCTTTAGCTGCTGGAGACTTTTTCAGAATAAAAATATATAGAGACGCATCGGATACCACGAATGATACTCTTGCGGCAGATGCTGAACTTATTGCTGTTGAAGTTAGAGGAGTTATATAATGGCATACTCTTTTAATGGAACAAATCAGTATTTTAGCACTGTAACAGATAATTTATTTGCTGATTTACCAATTACAATGGCTTGTTGGTTTATAACATCAAATAATACAACTAATCAAGGACTATTAAATATTTGTGATAATACTACTGGAGGACAGGGTATAAGATTAAATACCCAAGGAGCTGTTGCTGGCGATCCTATTCGTATTCTTTCTGTAGGGACCGCTGCTGTTGCTGTTGATACAACCACAGGTTTTTCTATAAATACATGGACACATGCTTGTGGTGTTTTTGCTAGTTCAACTAGTCGCACAGTTTATATTAACGGCGGTAGTTCCGCTACTAATACTACAAATTCTAGTGGTACTGGTGAAAACAGATTATTTCAAGGAGTAGTCCGAGCAGCATCAGCATTTACCAATTACTTTACTGGATCATTAGCAGAGGTTGGAGTATGGAACGCTGCTTTAACAGCCGATGAGGTTTTATCGTTAGCTAGAGGAATGAGTCCATCTCTTATACGACCACAAAGTTTAACTATTTATGCTCCTTTGGTTAGAGATCTAATAGATAGGAAAAGTGGACTAATAATTACTAATAATAACACAGCAACAGTTTCCGACCATACAAGGATTTATTCATGACGCTATATTATAATAAAAATAATTATCAAATAAAAGATTTAGAAGATTCACTAATACAAGGCTGGATAGATAATAACAATCCTAAAATAGATCAATGGGTATTATTGCCACCAAGACCAAGCGAGAATCATTATTGGCATAACGGAGCGTGGATATTAGATGCTCCGACAGTGCCAGAAAGCGTGAGTGCAAGACAAATTAGACTATGGTTAATTAATAATGGATTTCAATTAATTCAAGTTGAACAAGCAATTGACAGTATCCAAGATCTTATTACTAGAGAAACTGTTAAAATAGAATGGGAATATGCTCCATATGTGGAACGAAACCACCCAATGCTCATACCTCTGGCACAAGCTCTTGGATTGACCGAAAATCAAGTAGACCAAGCTTTTATAGAAGCTCAGTATATATAAAGGTGTAAATTACTAATATAGCTAGTATCACATAAAAGAAAGGCCGTAATTATGTATTGGGAAGTTGAAATACCTATTATAGTACGAAATTTAATAAATGATTTGGATGCTAATCCAACTTATAGTGATGACAGAATCAATCAATTGGCCGTCGTTGCTGCCAGATATGTTGTTGGAGAAGTCAATCTAGATGCAGAATATAATATTGATATTGTAAATTGTACCATAGTTCCTGATCCTAGCGATCCAAATAGCAGGGATACTGATTTTGTAGGATTCGTGGCACTCAAAGCGGCGTGTCTTCTTGATCAAAGCACTTTTCGCACTAAGGCCGTTAATGAGGGCATTAGCGCTTCGCTAGGACCCGCTAGATTAAGTGTTGGCGGCAACTTATCCGGATTTAAAACTATACTAGAAATGGGGCCTTGTGGAACATACGAGCAACTAGTTATGGATCATAATATTGGTAATATTAGCACTGTTAGAGCGGTTCTAAGTCCGTTTGTTGGTAATAATTTTGATCCAAGATATTTAATGAGATCAAATTTAAGAGGCAGAGATTTTTATTAAGGATATAAAATATGGCAGCAGCTATTCATAATTTTAGTATCGAAAATGGATCTGATTTTAGAATCACATTCCAATACCTTGATATAAATAGTATTCCTATTGATTTAACAGGATACTGTGCTTCGTTCTTAATGAAACCCACCGAAGGATCAGGTTCTGCCTACGGTTTTTCTAGTAAAAATTCACCACTATCTTTGATAGTAGATGGATGGACACTGTTAATAAGTGGTAGTAATATAATTTTATCTCTCAGTAGCACAAAAACACTAGATATTACCTGGACCCAGGGAGTTTATGATTTATATATCACAGAAAATTCTGTTCCTTCCAGAAAGTCCAGAATAGCGACAGGTACAATTACTATTGTTCCTAATAATTTTCCGACTTGTAAAGCAGAATGCGGAAACGAAAGCGAGTGTGTGGATGCGCTCAATATTACGCCTCCTGAAGTAACTCCCGAAACCCCGATAACCCCAACTCCAACGCCTGTTGCCGCTCCCGAAACAGATTTATGTGAAAGATTCTGCAATAATCTGGAGCTCGATGCAGAAGTATATATTGGTGGTGAATTAGTGATACCGGATAATTCTGCCACATCAGGAACAATCTCGATCACAAATATTAGAAAATTACAAAACATAGAACTAATGATCAATAAACTTAAGCACCCATATCCACAAGACTTGGCCATGGTCCTAGTTCCTCCAACAGGCAATAAAATTCTATTATCAGCAAATGATAAAATTAAAAATAATAATCCCACTAATGGCTTTAGTTATATATTTTCTAACAAGGCGGCTCCAAATACTTATATCAATAATGTTATAAATAATAATGTAAATATACCATATGTAAATATTTTTGATAAAACTAGTATTTATAATTTTAATAACGAAACATTATCTGCTGATATCAGCTCTTGGATAGGCTCGTATCCTTCTGGAAATTGGACCTTATTGGTCAAAGATCATGATATAGAAGGATCTGGCACAATAGAAGATTGGAGATTAATTATGACATATGAGCCACTAGCACTAACTGTTGATCCATTATGTTGATATACTATGAAAATACTAGAAATAACACTGAGCGGATTTCAGGTAAAATCTTCGATACCAAATAATTTTAAGGTTTTAAGCATAAACTATATATCAAATACTATAGGATTAGGTTCTGAAACTATTGAAAATATTGCAATAATGGATTCTGAAGGAGCAAGTATCGTAGTTGCTAAAGAAGAAGATAGTCCAATACTACCAGTAATAAATCAATCAACATCATGATAGACACATCTTTTAAAAACTTATTTAAGAATCATATTACAGCACTAATCGGTGAAAACGGCCTAGGCTCAAACTGCACTTTAAAATTTAATAATTCCACAACAGAATTATGCAATAATTGTATTTATGATAGTTTATCCAAAGCATCCTCAAATATGTATAATAATACAGGACCATCTGCTTTTGCTGACGGAACAATGTGCCCTGTCTGCATGGGAATAGGGTCTGTACAAAATAACGAAACAACGTATTCTCTCAATATGGCTGTGATATTTGATAGTAAATATTTTTTAAATATTTCTAATAGGGTTGTTAATTTACCCAACAATACAATTCAAACCATATGCGAAATAAAAGAATTAAATTATATTAATAATTGCTATGAGTTAATTATAGATAGTGTACCAACACAATCATACGAAAGATACGAGGACCCTAATCCGTGTGGACTTGGTGATCAAAATTATATAATCACCACATGGAGAAAAAAATGAAAATCAATCTTAAACTATTAGAATCTGATAGTCAAATTTCTAAAACAATACTTTTAGCATTAAGAGATCATATATACCAAATATTTCAAGATATAAATAAAAAAATTGCACCAAATATAAAAAATATTATTACGAATGCACTAAAAACAGAACCAGAGTATTCTTCGTTAAAAACTGGTAAGTTAAGATACGAAATGGGTATAGAAGATACATCTGCTGTGGATATTGTGATACAACAATTAGTTGATACCTTATTGATAACTAATAATAATGTTAAGTTATCTGGATCTTCTTTAACAGCAGGATTGTCTCTGACCATGATGAAAAGCGACGATCTTGGAGGAGTTATTAATGATCCATCAGCATTTGTTGTCGATCAAAAAAGAGGATATCAATTACCTTGGCTACGGTGGCTTTTGTTAGAGGGTAACAGTATTATTGTGCAAAATTATAGCGTTAAAATAGGAAGCAATCGTGCTTCTCGTACAGGAAACGCTATTATGGTACAATCATCTAAAAATTGGAGAGTTCCGCCAGAATTTGTTGGAACAGAAGCCAATAACTGGACAACCAGAGCAATATCAGCTTCAGAAAATCAAATTATACAAGTATTGTCATCAGCATTGAGGGATTCTTTATGACAACATTCCAATCTGTAACAAATATAGGAGATAAACTATTATTTTCATCTCTAGAGGATAATATGAAAAGTTTTTTAGATTGGGGATTCCTAAATATAGGTGGCTTTATCAATGTGAACATACCCACTAGCGGTGTTGATGGCGGAGGTTTTCATATCTTTAAACCATCCATCGATCCTGCTCAAACTCCAAATACTGTTTGGGAATCTTCTAGAAAAGATTGGGTGTGCGAAACAGGCATTATGTATAGTGGTATGCAGCCGATTATTATGAGCGGTATTAATATCAATAATACCTTCGTTCCGGCTCCTACTGGTAATTCCACATATCCATACAGAATAAATTATCCCTTGGGTCAAATAATTTTCAACAATCCACAAAGACCAAATTCTAATATTACAGCAAGTTATTCATATAGATATGTGCAGACTTATAAATCATCAGAATCAATATGGTGGAAAGAATTACAGCAATTATCTTATGATCCTAATTTTTCTAATACTAATAAATCTAGTTTAATTACGGCCAATCATAGAATACAAATGCCAGCAATAGTTATCGAAATAATACCTAGAACCGTACAGATACCATACGAACTTGGAAATGTTAAAAATATTATAGGCCAAGATATACTATTACATATATATACAGAAAATATAATTCAAAGAAATTCTATTATAGATATACTATTATTACAAAAAGAGAAACAAACATATTTATATGATCTAAATAATGTGATCAAAAATAATGTTCAATCATTGAACTATAGAGGAGAAAAAAATCCTAATGGATTAAATTATGGTCAAATAATAAATAGTCCTTCTTATCAACGAAAAGTTTTTTACATAGAAGAAGCCACAACAACCGAATTTAATACAATATCCTCGTCTTTATATAATAGTATTGTTAGGTGGTCTCTTAAAATTTTCCCATGACACAAATATTTGGTGTATTCTTTAGTCAGATCCATCAATATCTGCTCATGCCAATATAATCAAGCAATCTGGAGAAATACAAATGTCAAATCAAAATAGAAGAGTTTTTTATGCTTGCGAAGCTATCCAATTAACTCCGCTAAAGTTTCAAAGTGGTGGCGGTTTTCAGGCGATGACTTCGGTCGTTCCTCTTGGTGTGCAGAGTGTTGGTATGACAACAAATTTTAATCTAGAAAAAATCTTTACATTAGGCCAGTTGGCTCAATACGAAAGTGTTGAAAATAATCCTGAATTAGAAGTAACTCTTAACAAAGTTTTTGATGGTACAATTCCTTTATATTTAGCTTGCATGGGCGGCGGAGAGACAACAGGCTCGTTGCTAGATTTTGCTAATAACAGAGTAACACTAAAGTTTGGTATTTTTAGAGACACAGCATCTTTGGCCACTAGCGCGTCTGGTGTTTCTATGATGGAATCCACTGGCATGTATGTTCAAAGTATCAATTTTACTTTTCCAACAGATGGGAACGCAACAGAGGATATTACTCTGGTATCCTCAAATAGAACGTGGTATTCTAGCGTTGATTTTGGTTTAGGCACCAGCGCAGCTGACGAAAAAACTGCTCCAGGTATAGTTAGAAGATGGAAGTTTAATACTACTAACTCTGTTTTTCCAAGAGGAGCCGGAGGTATGGAGCAGGACGCTCCTGTTATTAGTGCTACAGTAAGTGCTGATCTTAATAGAGAGCCCATTTATACCCTTGGTTCGTTCGAAGCTTATGATAGAAGTATCACATTCCCAATCGAAGTAAATTGTGAAATCGAATCATTAGCTATTGAAGGAGACAAGCTAGAACTTAATGAAGTTGCTTATGGTTGCACCGGAGGTAACGTTGGTCAGGGTAATCAATTAGCAAATTTCCCAATCAAATTTGTTCTTTGCGGAAATACTTCTAATGATAGTTTCACTATTGATCTTGGTAACAAAAATAAACTAACTAGTGTTAGTTATGGTGGTGGCGAAGCTGGTGGTGGTAATTTAACAATAACTTACAGTTTCACCACAGACAATGCGTTAACAGTTACAGCACTAGGTTCATATACTAGCGATGCAGGCTGCACACTAAATGAAAATGGTGAAAAGATTTGCTCGTGATAGAATCTAATTGATAGAAGACAAGTATTTTAGGACATTAGGAATGGAGATTAAAATGGATGAATTATTTACGGTCATAGGAAAATTGTATGTGGAATTAATAAATATGCAAAAATATATAGAATTATTACAGGGACAAGTTAAGGAAAAAGATAAAAGATTATCGGAGTTACAGTCTGCAAATAAAATAAATGAATGATAATGATATAGAGATATCTATATATAGAATACTCTCTAATAAAACCATTTTTTATCATGAAAATATATTATATATACTAAAGTGTCCTTCTATAGATATTAAATATAAGGCACTTTTATTATATAATGATATTATAAATGAAGAAAAATATTATAATTGGATTAGGTCGGATAACTACGAAAATGCCATGATATCCTCGGGTGTTTGGAGTAAAGAAACAAACGGATTAATAGAAAAGATGTATTCTGGATTGGATAATTTAAAGGTCGAATTATACAAGGTCTGGATGATGCCGAGTCAACAAAAATCTATAAGATCTAAAATAGAGCATTTGAAAAATGAGCTCAATAAGATTCTATCTATAAAACAAAGATTTTTTGAACACACCCTGGAAGGATACGCCGATTCTATTAGAAATGAATACATAATATGTCAAACTCTTTATCGAAATGATGAATTAGTTTTTGATTATAATAATAAATCTAATGAAAAATCATATACAAAATTTAATAATCTTGTACAGGAGATAGAAAAATTAACATTTTCACTAACAGATATAAAAAAGATAGCTAGATCTCCTATATGGAGAACATATTGGGCATGTAATAAAAACTCAAAACTGTTTGATGATTGTGTTGCTAAGTGGACAGATGATCAAAGATTACTATATAGCATGTCGCAAATGTATGATAGTGTTCGTGAACATCCAGAGTGTCCAGATGAGAAAGTTATAGAAGATGACGATATGTTAGATGGATGGATGATATATCAACGTAGAGAACAAAGCAAAAACAAAAAGATTAAAAATCTTAATGGTAAAAATAGCCTGAAAGATTCCAAAGAAATATTTTTATTTCCCAAAGATGAAGAACAATTTCAAGAAGTTATGGAACTAAATGATTTAGAATCAAAAGCAGTAATCAAAGAGCGTATGGCATTCATCAAAGCAAAAGGAAAAACTGAAGAATATGAGCTTCCAGATGTTAAAAGAGATATACAAAATGATTTAAGAAGATTAAATAAAAGGTAAATAACAATGAATCAAAAACAAAACAAATTAATTAAAACTATAGAAAAAAAATTTACAACAATTATGATTGGTGCTTTGGCTAGATTTGAAAATAATTTTGGTTATTTATGGGATGAGGATGCTCCTAACGGGGATGAGTTCTATAATAAATGGGAAAAGACTAGAAATGAAATTCTGAATTTTTCTAATCATCATCTTAGATCAGGTATAGAAGAACTATATGAATTTTTTATTAACGAAAAAAAAATAGGATCATATCATTACGAAATTAATTTTAAACAAAATGAAAAAGGAGATAATAACAAATGAATACTAAAAATTTTACAGCCACAGTTGATGGGAAAAATATAGACCTTTTAGTCAAAACACCATCTCTTCAGGATCAAAGAGAAGGTCAAAAAATTTATAATCAGGCCTTTACTGATGCTATAAAAAGTAAAAGTGTGGTTAGAGCTAAATTGGATGATCTATTACAAGAACAAGGACTATGGAATGATGAAAAACAGGCTCAATTTACTTCCCTACAAAAAGAGCTATTAGAGGGAGAAAAGAGATTAGCAAAAGGCGGTTTTGGTATACAAGAGGCTAAATCGCTAGCTCTTAAAATGAGACAAATTAGAGAAGAAATTAGAGAATTAATTAGCGTTAGAACATCACTAGATAACCATAGTGCCGAAGGACAGGCCGATAACGCCAGATTTAATTATTTGGTATCTGTTTGTGTGGTGTATAAAGATACTAACAAGCCCTATTTTAATAGTTTAGAGGACTATCTTAATAGTTCGGATAATCCTGTTGCTATGCTGGGCGCTCAAACTTTGGCCACAATGATATATGGGCTAGATAATAATTTTGAAAAAACACTTCCAGAAAATAAGTTTTTACACAAATATAAGTTTGTAGATGAAAAACTAAGACTAATAGATAAACAGGGAAGATTAATTGATGCTGAGGGAAGACTTATTGATGACAACGGCAGATACATCGACGAGCAAGGTAATTATGTTGATAAATTTGGTAATAAAGTTGATAAAGATGGCGAGTATGTCGTTGAGACAGAGCCGTTTTTGGATGAGGACGGCAAGCCAATTGTCCTCGAAACAGAAGTGGCAAAACAGGATAATGTGCAAAATGCTCCACCCAAAGCAACAGAATCACAACCGGAAGCCCAACCAGCACCAGTTGTTTCAACAGCACCAGCACCCGCACCATCGGCTTGATATCGTTAGTTGTATTTTATTTTGTAATTATAATACCATACTATCATTGAGGTAGTATGGTGTTATTTTTAATTAGGAGTTAATATGGCTAAAGGATTTAATCTAACAGCAGAGATTAATTTAAGAGGACCGAGCAACATAAAAAATGTTGTTTCTGGTATTAGAAAACAACTTGGTAACATTGGGGTTAATGTTAATCCATCTGTTAATCAAGCTGATATAAAAACGATAGCTACTACTATCAGATCAAGATTAGCAAATATTAATGTTCCAATTAGTATTACTGCTAGTTCTTCATCTATTAAATCTGTTGCTAAAAATATTAGGAGCGGACTTGCTAATATAAATGCTCCTGTTTCTATAACTGTTAGTCAAAGAAGTTTATCGACAGCTAGAAGAGATATTAATGCCCAGCTTGGTAATATCAGAGCAAATGTTAATGTTGTTGTTAATCCAGCATCGGCTAGAAGCGCAACAGCACTAAATGCTAATTTAACAGCATTGAATCAAACACTAAACTCTATCACAACTTCTGCTACATCTGCCGCTACCGCTATTAGAGATTTGTCGGCAGCAATGAGAACCGCTGGTGGTGGAGCAAATGCATTATCTCAAATAAACACAAGTCTTAATGTTGTTTCAAATAATGCTACTAATACAACAGCAGCTATGAGACAACTAGGTGGAGAAGTAGAAAATTTCGGTAGACAAGCAGGGTTAGCTATTCGTAGATTTGCTGCTTTCACAACTGTAACATCAGTATTCTATGGACTATCAAGAGCAGTACAATCCGGTCTTAGTGCTTTTATAGAATTTGATAGACAACTAGTAAGAATTTCTCAAGTCACTGGTGATAGTGGTGCTAATTTAGATAAATTACAAAAAACATTATCTTCATTAGCACAAACTTACGGCGTATCTTCACAAGAATTGGCCGGAGTATCGCTAACCTTAGCACAAGCTGGTTTAACAGCAAAAGAAACAGAACAAGCATTAAAGGCTCTGGCAAGAACAGCATTAGCTCCATCTTTTGATAATATGAACGATACTGTAGAAGGTAGTATCGCTTTGATGAGACAGTTCGGTATTGGCACAAATCAATTAGAATCTGCTCTAGGTTCTGTTAATGCTGTTGCGGCCAAATTTGCTGTTGAAGCTAGTGATATTATTGCTGCTATTCAGCGTACTGGTGGTGTGTTCGCCGCTGCTAGTAGAGGCGTTAGTGAGGGTACAGATGCTCTTAATGAATTCGTTGCCGTATTTACGAGTGTTCGTGCTACTACTCGTGAAAGCGCTGAAACCATTGCTACTGGTCTTAGAACTATTTTTACCAGATTACAAAGAGGCGATACAATAGAAGCACTCAAAGACTTTGGTGTCAATTTGACTGATGTTGAAGGTAAGTTCGTTGGAGCTTATAAAGCTGTTGAATTATTGAGCGCCGGATTATCTAGACTTGATCCTAGAGATTTAAGATTTAGTCAAATAGTAGAAGAACTAGGCGGATTCCGACAAATCGGTAAAGTTATTCCTCTTATCCAACAGTTCTCTACTGCTCAACAGGCTCTTAATGTTGCTCAAGCAGGATCTGGATCGCTAGCAGAAGATGCTGCCAAGGGACAACTGGCACTAGCTGTACAGGTGGCTAAAGTAAGAGAAGAATTTTTAACCCTAATTAGAAGCGTTGGTGACACATCGAGTTTTAGAACATTAGTTAAACTTGGGTTAGACCTAGCCAGTTCTCTTATTCAGGTCGCGGATGCGGCAAAAGAATTAATTCCACTCATAGGAGCCTTTGCGGCTTTTCGTGGTGCTCAATCTTTGACTAGATTTGCAAGCGGATTTATTGGTGGTGTTAGGGGAACTCCAACAAGAGGCTTTGCTAGTGGTGGTTATGTGCCTGGGTCAGGAAACAGGGATACTGTTCCAGCAATGTTAACTCCAGGAGAGTTTGTGATTCGTAAAAAAGCTGTTGAAAAAATTGGAGTTGGAAGTTTAGCAAGGTTAAATCGTAATAATGGTGGTCCAGTACCAACTCAATATTTCGAAGACGGCGGACAGGTACAACGATTTGGCATAGGAGGAAGCGCTAAGAAAGGCATAAACTGGAAAAGTCTATCTCAAGGCAGGGGTAAAAAAGGATCTCGCGGACCAAGAGCTAGATTCGATTTACCACAACCAGGAGATGCCGATTTTGCTAAATGGCAGCGCGAAATATACGCAGAATATGATGCCGATCCATCTTTACCAAGAGTGAGACATAATGGCATACCAATGCCTCCAGAAATCGCTTATGCTAATCAGCTTATTAGCGAGGAAGTTTTTGGTGCGTATCGTAGAAAAAAATCCGGTAAACTCAAAAAAACACCACTAGGATTAATGGTCAGTGCTGCAAAAATGCCACGAGGACCACGAGCACCAGCTGGTGAGATGGAAAAAATTATGGCTGGATATCAGCAGTCTCCTGAGTTTCGAAAAGAAGCTGGTGGAGCAGGATCCTCTTTATTCTCAACTCTAAAAGGGCCATTAGCATCTTTTAAGAAAGGCGGTACTTTTGGTGGAGTTATAACTCCAGGTTCAGACGATGCCACAAAGATAAAAGGGGCTCTAGAAAAACTACTAGGTCAATCATCTGGACAGGACGCTATTAAAGCTAAAACAGCACTAGATAAGTTCGATTCCTTTATAGCAGGCGCGACACCAAAAAAACCTGGACATGTTAGTCATTTTACTTGGGCGATGAATCAAATATTCAAGAAGGGAATAGCTACGTTTCGTAGAGGCGGTAGAGCATCTAGAAGAATGGGTGTTTTTGATTTTGATATGACAACCGGAATAACGAAACAAAAAGAAACACCAAGCTTATCTGGTTTTAGAGATCCAAAATTAGCAGTGCCAGATATAATAGGAGCATCTCCTACGGGATTAGTACAATTGATGAAAAAATACGGAGCATCGCAAATACTAACTGCTAGGAGTGGCGGACCAAAAGGAGAGATGAGAACAGCCCTTGGTACGTTTTTTAAACGAAATGGTGTGATATTACCATCTTCTAGCATAATGACTCTTGGAGATCAAGTAGGTAATCTAAGCACAGCAGAAAAAAAAGCTAGGGCTTTATACGCTATAGTTAAAAAATACGGAAGTATTGATTTTTTTGATGATGATGCGACCAATATTGATGCTGCAAGAATGGTTAGAGGAGTAAGTGCCAGAAAAGTATCAGTAATGAAAAATTTGGGAGGTGTTGTTCAGAAGTTCATGGCTGGTAAAAAAGTAAGAAGATTACCTAATTTAGCGCCAGATATTACAGCATTAATAACTAGAGAAGCTCATTTAGGCATCGGAAAGGATGACCCAGCACTACAATATGCTTTATTAAATTTAGTTGCTAAAAGAAATAAATCTGTAGGAACCACAGAACTAGCCAGTAGACTCGTGGGTTTGATAAGATCTAATCAATTAACTCCACAGCTAGCTAATGAAATGCTAGGTACAGGCGGATTAAGAGTGCCTACCGGACCAGGTGGTAAAACAACCATACAAGCGTTATCTTTAGAGGCTCTTGGACCAAAAGATCAAACTAAATATACAAGAAATATAGCAGAAAGACAAGTAAATATTCTTAGAGCTTCTCCAACACCTGATTTATCATCACGTATGACTAGAGATCTAATGCAAGGTGCTCGCATAGGTCTTGCTAAATTCATACGCACAGGATTGACAGAATATGCTATGCAGAGCTCAGAAAATAAACAAAGTCTAATTAGTAGAGGAATAAAATTTGATAGTAGAGGTAGAGCGGTTCCTCCTAAGGCTGCTGTGGATGCCGCTTTGTCTCATGGAGATGTTGGTAGTTTTCTAGGTCCATTATTCGAAAGAGGAATCATTGGACTTGGCGCAAAAGCTGGACCAAATCTTCCTGGTAAAGCAGCACCAATAGACACATCAAAAGTAGGAGATATAGTAGCAAGTATTATGACAGGAGGCGCGCCAATATCTTCTGAACTACCAACAGAACTTAGGGCATCCAAAGCTAAAACACGAGCATCGAAAGGTGTTCCTGATGCTCGTAAAAGAGGATTAGTAAATCAAATATTGAGATTTTTTAGATTACCAGGACTAAAATTTGCGCAAGGAGGGTCTGTTCCTAGTATACGTTCTTCACGAGCTACAGAAGCCATATTAGGAAAACAGCTTAGTGGAGTTGAAATGATTAGAGCTGCTAGACGAGCTGGCTATGATATAGAAGAATTAGATAATGGTATGGTTCAATTGTCTCGTAATAATAAGATTATGCATACTCTTAGTAGACCAGAGGCATCAAAACTATTAGGAAGTATATCTACAGGATACAACAAAGGAGGATCAGCAGGATCGGATACGGTGCCAGCATTATTAACTCCTGGCGAGTTTGTAATCAATAAAAAAGCCGCTTCTAGATTAGGTGCTAGTAAATTACATAGACTAAATCAAGCCGATAAAATAAGTGGTTTTAATACCGGAGGAGAAGTTGGTCATGTTCCAACATATTCTTCTGGCGGCGATGTTCAAAGATTCTTTTTTGGAGGAGGAGCACGAGCACGACCAGGAGCAGAAGCTAACACATCAAATTTAATGATATCAGGAAATGTTTCTACTCAATTAAGAGAAATTGTAGTAGCTTTACAAGAATTAGGAGTAGCATCATCAACATCTGCTGATCTTTTAAGACGAGGAGGCAGAGTAAGTGTAGAAGCAGCTAATGCTGCTTATGAAGCAGATATATTAAGAATGAGGGTTGCCGGCGCTCCTATGGATGCCGTGATTCAAGCGGAAACCAGATTGGCCAACATGAGAAGGCAAGGTCAAACTCAAGTGGCCGCACAAAGACAATTATCTGGTGTTGGAGGTGCTCAGCTTCAAGCTATTGACGATGCGGCTCAACAGGGTATTCAAAGAGCAATACAAAGAGCACAGGCTGCTGGCGTTGACTTAAACGAAGCTCAAAGAGCAAGAATAGAAGACGTGAGTTACAGAAGGGCTGGCCAGGCAGGAGGTCTTTCACCAGCACAAACAGCAGGATTAGCCGGTAATGATATTAGACAATTTATTAATAGCGCAATGGGTGATCCTAGAACATTTGAACAGATGAACCGACAGTTTGAGGCCAGAAGACGCGCTGAATTAAATCAGCAATATATTGCTGAAAATAGATTTGGTGGTGATCGTAGACGCATACTACAGCAAGCAAGTAGAGACGCTGCTGAAGAAGCTAGAATACGAAGACAAACACTCAACCAAACACGAGGGGCGGCTGGTCCCGGAGGTACTGGCGCTCAAAGAATGCAGCAAGGAATGTTTGCTGCCAGTTTTGCACTACCTATGCTAGCACAAATGCTTGCTGGAGATCCATCGAGAGCAACTAGTGCTGGTGGAGCAGCAATGTCTGCTGGTATTCAGGGTGGCGCTAATGCGTTAGCCTTAGGCACAATGTTGTCTAGTATAGTGCCTCCAGGACTACCTCAAGTATTCGTTGGTTTGGCGGCTGCTGCTGGTGCTGTTGCCCAAGGACTTATAGACGCTAGAAATGCCAGTATTGAATTTGAAAAAAATATGGCATCTAAAAAAATAGAATTTGCACTATCTGATGCTGCTACTCTTTTTGATAAACTATCCAAAGATATAAAAAATGTTGATGTGCAAACTGCTATTGGCGAAAAATTAGCTGAAGCTAGTAGAGCCGCAGAAAGATCTATAGAGATACAATCTAATACAGCAAAAGCATTTTGGGTCAATATGATAGATGCATTTGCGTCTAATGGTAAAGAAGCAGCACAACGAGGTCAAATTTTAGAAAGATTTGGAACAGGAGCGTATTTATCAACAACAACTATTGGTCAATCTTTTATGGGAGGAGCAGGAACAGCAGAAGGAAGAGCCAATAGAAATAGATCAAATTTTGCTATGCAAATGGCACCAGAACAATCTAGAGAAATTGCTAGTCAATTCGGAGAAATAGCAAACAGCGCTAATCGTCTTCTTGAGGAAAAAATTCGTGGTGGAGCTAATATAGAAGACTATCTTAGTAGCGATGAATTTAAAGGATTAAGTCAAGCTATAGCATTATCTAATGCAGCGATTGGTCAACAAGTTCTTCAAATTAGAGCTAGTACAACATTAACAGATGAACAAAAAAAAGCACAAGAACAATTAATTATATCAACATATGCTGAAGGAGAAGCTAGAAAAAGAGCTGCTGTTGTTTCTAGAGAACTAGAAATGAAGCAAGCACAAAAAGCAACGAATCAATTAGCAAGATCTTTGGACCGTATGTTTGGTAATATGGAACAGGCTATAAATAAAACAAATTTTGCATTAGAAAAAATGAGTCGAGATTTAGATCTAGTCTCTGCTTCGCTAACCGGACAAGCTAAATTAGGAGAAAGATCATTACAAGCAATTAATGTATTGCAAAATCCTAGAGCTTATGGTGCTGGAGAAGTTAATAGAGCACGAGGACAGGCTGCTGGATTTTTTGGAGATAGTGGAAATATTATTCGTGGATTATTAACTCTTGGCGATGATATTGAAGCAAATATAATGGGTACAATTAATAAAACATTAAGAGATACTGGAGAAGATTCTCCTGGTAGGATTGCTATTGCAATACAAAAAAGCATCAAGGATAAACTAGCTTCGTTATCTTTACCAAAAGACGTTTCTGATAAATTAGCTCGTGAAGTTAGCAGGGCTTTGGAAGAAATACGCAAAGAAGGAGATGATCAAGCAGATTTTACACAACTAGAAGAAAAACTTCAAGGACTAAACCAGATTATAGATAGCACAACCAAGGCTCAGGAGGTTGCTATAAAAGCGCTAGAAACATGGCAAAACGCTTTAAATTCATATTCGTCTTCTATGAATTCTTTGGTTGATCTACAAATAGACTATCAGTCAAGATTAAGAACTAGTACAGAGATTCTTTTAGATGGCCAAGAATCGCTAGCAAAAGCACTTGGCAGAGATATTAGTTTAGAGTCGGTTGTTGGTCGTCGTAATAGAAGAACAGCTCAACAAACCGGTGGAGCCTTAACGCCCCAAGATATTTTTCGCAATCTAAATAGACTAGAATTAACTAGAACACAACAAGAGAACGCCTCTAATGTTGCTGCTCAGAGAGGACCCGCTGGAGCCAAAGATTTCGTTGATATGCAGAATAATCTTAGATTAACTAATGTTGCTCTAAGAGAAAACTTTGATGCTTTAAAAAATCTTGCTGAAAATTCCGATGTTGCTTCGGCCGCTCTTGGCAAAATACAAGAAGCACAACAAAGACAGCAAGGTCGTGTAACATTCATTGAAAAATTAGTAACATCAACACCAGAAGAATTAGATAATCTTAATAGATCATTTATAAGACTACAAAATAATATGAGTGGTCAAGTAAATACTATCAATAATAGTGTTGGCGCTCAAAGAGCCTATATCGAAGCCATTAGAGGAGGATCTACGGCATTCGAGGCTATGAAGGCCGCACAGGATGCATTTGCTAATGAAAGAAGAGAAACTCTATCTGCTCTTAATGATCTTTTACCATTCTTAGGTGGTGGAGATCGAGCTAATCAAATAAGGGCTAATACTTTAGAAAGTATGTTAGCAGAATCAGGCGTAGGGGCATCTCCGATGTTCCAAGATATATTGAATGCTCTTAGAAATCCAGAATTAGATCCAGAAACACAAAAGGCTATTGCTCTTTATGAACAAGCTAATGTATTACAGGTTCAAGCTAATGACTTTCTAGCTCAAATCACTGCTAAGTTAGGAGAACAAACCGCAGAAACCGCTGCTAAAGCTATAGCTACCGCATTATCTCAAGTAGTGTTAACATTTAAAAATGCTGAACAAGCAGATATAAATCGAGGACTAATTCCTCAACAAAATAGGGCTAGCGGCGGTATAATTTATGCTTCAAAGGGGGCGTTTACACCAAAGGGAACAGACACAGTTCCGGCCATGTTAACTCCTGGAGAGTTCGTTGTTAATAAACAAGCTACAGCTAAAAATTTACCACTTTTAAAGAGTATAAATAATCAAAACTTTAGTAATGGTGGGCAGGTTAAGTATTATGCTAAAGGAGGATTGGTTAGTAACTTCTTATCTAGAGAAGCTAGATCATTAGAAGATTTTCAGTCTTCTAAAGAATCATACCTAGATCCGTCTGATACAAAAATAATATCAATGCTAGATGCTTCTAGGTCAGCTAATAAACTACAGGCATTACCTGATGTTTGGTACAGATCTCCTGATGGTAAAAGTTTACAAACTCCAGACAGGCTCACAGTATTCCAAACTTCCGAAGGTAATATTGATTATGATTTTAAAAATTTATATCCAACAGACGGTAAAATACTACCCGGTATTATTAATACAAAATTAACAAAACGAAATAGAACCGGAGCCTTTGATGCAAATCTTATAGATGGTTCGAATCCTGGCTTCACTGGCTTATCGACACTAGTAGGAGCCGATCAAACCATATTAGGAATAGAAAAAGATGGATTAATGAGTCTATCCACAAAGAAAATTCAAAAGAAAGATTTTGATTCCTATAAAGAAAAAATAGATAAAATAAAAACAAAAATTAGTAAAATTAATTGGATAGAAGATGCTGGTAGCCCTATTTTAGCCGCGCTTAATGCCGCGTCTGCAGCAGATGGTTATCCAGATTCTGTTACGCCTATAGACTTTGCTGCAAATTCATTGAATCCTAATGCATTTGCAGATCGTGGCGGCAGTGTGTTATATTATGGTCCTCAATTAACTAGAGAAACCAAAGACTATGGTGCTGTATGGAGATGGACCACTCCTTCAATTTTTGGTTTGCCTGGAACTAGAACTATCGCTGATGTCGCCACTATTGGAAATCCAGTACCCAATCCTGATTTTATAAATACTCCCGAAAATGAATTCAAAAAATTATTCCCTATTAAATCAGAAGGACCAGGAGGCATAACCAAAGATAGCGAAGGAATATTAAAACCAAATAAAATACAAGATATTATCAATTATCATAGAGAACAAGCACAGGTAATTAATAAAGCAGTTGCTTTGGCCGATAATAATTTTAACGATATAGATTTTGCAGATGATGCTGGTGTTGGTAAGTATAAAATACTACAAGAGAGTCTTTCCAGATTGTATAACAATGCATCAGCATATGAATCCTTTAATGATATGTCATTGTTCTCAGCAGCTCCTCCATTTCCCTCTTTAGCAGGAGCAAAGAGCTTAACGGTAACGTCTAACAATGCTGTTTCTAGATCCGATATAGGAAAGTATATAGAATTTTTAGCTTCTCAACCCGGCGTTAAGGCTGGAGACGTACCAACAAATAATGGCAATCGTATTTCTATAGGCTTATCGGATCCTTTACCGGCTGCCCTACAGAATTCTGTTAGAAAATGGGTAACCAAAACAGAGTTTGATATTTTTCCTGAAAATGGTGCTGGACAAACCAAAAATTTCCCGTTCTTAATTAATGCTAATACCGCAGATTTGGGACAGCCATTTATAGACAGAGCTGCTGCTGCTATTCTGGCTCAAAAAGACGCTATAGAAACCAGTATGGTTATGGACAACGATAAATTAAGAGTAGCAGTGATCAATGGTAAATCAGTAGATCTCCCGTATTCTGCAACATATACAAAATATAGTGGTCCATTATGGGATCCTATAACAAATTCTTTTAGTGATGATCCTATGAGACAATTAAAAGATGTATTTTTGCCAGATAGTGGTCCTGAAAAATCTGTTTTTGCTAATTTAGACACAACCAGAAGCAGATTGTTTAAGCAAGGCGGTGCTTTTAATCTCAATAATACTCCAATGAAAGTACCATTTAGAAGTATTAGTAATTTAATAGATTTAGTTAAAAATAATGCTGATCAAAAATTAATAGATCAAGAAGTACAAAATATACAGAATGCTTCAACACTAACATTTGATCATGTTGGTAATCAAGGATCATTAATTAAGTTAGAAAAACAAATTGGTAAAGAGGCTTTTGTTGGATATTCTCAACTAGGCGATACTTCGCTTGATTTTGGTTCGTTCGTTGCTCAGGGCGTTATTGATTATGCCAAGAACTTAAAACAAGAGGCTGGAATAGCCGCTGGTAAAGCACAAGGGGCTGGTGGCGGAGCCGCTGATGTTATTGGCAATGTTCCAATGGCGCTACAGCAATTAACCAGGGGCGCTCTGCAAATTTTTGGAAGCAGACCAATACCAGGATTAGCAAGAGGTTGGCTTGCTGGAAGCACAAGACCAATTACGGCTCTATTTTCAAGACAAAGTAGAGGTAGAGGCGCTCCTTTAACAAATGATCAAGCAAGAAATGCTGCGGCATATATTCGCAATATAATGAATAATGCTGGTGCATATGTTAGCAATCTATCTGGACGAGTAACTAATCCATTGTTATATAATGGACTAAAAGATACTTTCACATTAATGTGGGGCGCTTATAAGTCTTTTGATTCGTTAGCAAAGTCCGACACAAAACAACTTGGACAGATGTTAAAGTCTAATATGGATGTTGAATCTATATTTAGAAGTTTTGGTGCTGGAGCTATGTTTGATAAAGTTGCTATGAGCGAACTGTCCGGAGACTATAAAGCTATTCTTGGTCAACAATTACAAGGATCAAAAATAGCAACCGTAGATGATAACGGAAACATTAAATTACAAGAAGCTGCTCAGTTAGAGTTTAAGAACTACAAAGAACTAATGGGTTTAGCTATTAATCCATATAGTGAATTTAGATCAATTGATATTAGAAGAGGCGTTTTCAATAAGCTAATGGATGATATATCAGGTGCTGTTGATAATAGAGGAATGCCATATTTTGATCCCAATACTACTAATTTCTTATTAACATCGTTAGATCAACTTAGAAAATGGTACGGCGGTTCTGGTGGGTGGCTTGGCCAGGATTATTTATTTGATAAAACTCTTGATCCTGATCCTAAGACTAGATCTCAAAAATTCCTTGCTAGTTTAAAAAATGCCCAAGGTATTTATGGACTATCTAATATTGCTTATCAAAATTTGGGTGGTCCAGGCCAATTTGGAAGAGAATTACCCGCAGAAGAATGGTTCAAAAATCGCATAGATGCTGGTAATTTTGCTACTGGTGGTATGGTTTATGCATCCGGTGGAACATTAGTAAACTATCAACCACGAGGCACAGATACTGTTCCGGCCATGTTAACGCCTGGAGAATTTGTGGTCAACAGAGCCGCCACTCGTCAAAATTTACCATTATTGAAACAAATTAATAGTGGACATTTAGCGGAAGGCGGTATGGCACAAGATGGTGGTGTTACCAGACTACGATGGACACCAGAAGGTCGTTCTAGAGTTAGTGAAACTAAAGATAGAATAAGTCCCAAATTAGATGCTATGAATAGAAATATTCTAAATAATGCGTCTGGTATAAGATCAATTCAAAAAGATGTGTCTGATCTAAAAAATACTCTTAAAAATATAGAATCTCCAGTACAAGCTATTAGTTTGTTAAATTCTCAAGTTTTTGAGTTACAAAATCTAGCTCAAGCCATACCATCATTTATTTATGATCAACTAATAGTTGTTCTTAGAAATCTATGGAATACTCTTGGACCAGCTATTACTCAAGCTCTTGGTAATCCTGGAGCTTGGCCACCAGCTCCGTTTAGCAAAGGTGGTCCGGTATATGCTAGCAAAGGACGGCTTATAAATTTCCAGCCAAAAGGAAGTGATACTGTTCCCGCGATGTTAACTCCGGGCGAATTTGTGGTAAATCGTGCTGCTACCCAAAAAAATCTTCCTTTATTAAAGAGTATTAATAGTGGAGTTGGGGGATATAGCAGAGGGGGTGTGGTTTATGCCCAAGAAGGAACGCTTATCCCATTTAGTATAAGAAATGTAGAACCATTGGTCAGAGCCGAACAGCTACGATTATTCGATATGCTAGATTCTGATAGTGATGGTATGCTTAGTCTGTCTGAAGTGTCGCCTCCTAAAGTTCAAAATAGTCAAGAATTATTTAAGATAACAGATACTAATCGTGATAATTTTATATCACGTGATGAATTTTTATCTATGCCCAAACCACAGAAACTATCTGGGTTGTCATCTGCTGAAATAGGAGCATCCGGTCCAAGAACCCCAGAAGGCGATAGGCTAAGAGCACTTCAGCAACAGAGAGAATATCAAGATGTTCCGCTATGGTTTGGAAGAAGCAGAAAAGAAACAGAAACCGAAAGACAACTAAGAATAGCAAATAGTACACATCCAGACATGACTCCTGGACTTGATGCTGGTTTTTATCCTAATTTAAATATGGCTATGCAGATTTTAGGCGATATAGGATCAGGTTACGTAGCCGGTGGATCATCACGCTCGTCAGGATCGACACCTGCACGACGAAGACCTTCAGCAAGACCAGAACCTTTAAGTCCTAGAAGAGATCCTGCTAGACCTGGGTTTGGAGGTGCTACTAGACGACCTGGCTATGGAAATGAAAATGACAACCAATTACCAAAAAGAAATACTCCTCAATCACAACCTCTTAGAAATGCATACAGACCTATTTCAGTAGAAGATCTTCCTTCTATTCGTGCTAACGCAGACAAGAATAGATTAGAGATAATGCATTTAGGAGCACAAACAAGACTAACCAGACAAGAAATACTGAACTTAATAGACTTTAAAACACTCGGTAGAGGAAGTCCGCTAACTGAACTTACCAAGCTTATGGCATTTGCAATTTATCCTCCAGGCAATGCAGATGGCGTTACCGATTGGGAATCCGCAAGAACTCATATAAAAGCAAATATTGCAGATGAGACATTTTATAATCGTCTAGCCTCTCGAATAAAGAAAACTTCACACACCATGAAGGGTAAGGGGCCATCGTGGCTCAATCAAGAGATTAAAGCTGGTGGTAGGGGGGTGGATGGTAAGGTGGTAGCTGAAGAATTTGCTAATAAAAGATTCACAGTGTTTAATAGTAGTAGTATTGATAATTTTAGAGAAAATTTTACGGCTAGGTTAGCTTCTTTACAAAAAGTTATGGATACAGATATCACTAAAATACTCACAGACTTGGGTATTGGTCCAAAAACAAATAAACAAGATATATTATATGATACCAGTGGAACACCGGCCGGATCTGATTATGGTAAATTAACAGACGCAGAAAAAACATGGCTAAAACAATGGGATTCTAGAATCGGAGAAAAATCTTCTGGACCAGGAAAGTATAGGTATCGTGGACAAACAAGATCCGAGCCAAGAGAGGGAGCATTGGAAGGTGTAGGCCCTAGACCAAGACCATCGACTATCAGAGCTATTAATACACCCAATCCGCAATCTATTAGAGAGAATATTAAAGCGGTCTTTGGTTCTGTCGTCGGATCAAAACGAGAACAAATAGTTCGTAATGTTTTTAACAGCGTGGCTGGACAACTATCTCGCACAGATCCAAATTTAAATCAAAAATCTTTAACTGCTCTTTTAGATCAACAAATTACAACATCTGGTATTGTCAGAACAATAGCGGATGTAGCTAACATACTAGGCTTACCTCTAGATAAGATTATTCCTCGTGATCTCGAAGTTGGTCTACAGCAAGCAGCAGCAGGAGCCCCATTAGGCACATGGAATGAAACAGACAGTAGAATGTCATTGTTAAGACCAAATAAAGATTTTCTTAATAATAACAGAGTAGTTGCGCATGAAGTAGGACACAGTCTCCTAAGACGCTTTGGGGATGATACTTATGCCAGATTCCAAAACAAAATGAGTGATAATATTGGTATGATTAGAGAATATATGGTAAGCAGACCAGACATTTTTGGATCGTATGATACAAGAACAATAGGACAAGGATTATATTATAACTTAATGGCGCTTTTAGCAAACCCAGGAACAGATGTAAGATCTAGTATTGGGCAATGGGCAACTTTATATAATCAAATGGATCAATTAAAATTAACCCCAGATCAACTTAAAAAGATAAAAGATTTCTATACAAAATATTCCGAAGGATCAACGGTTCCTCCAGATGCAGACGAATTAATCACAATTCCTGGAGCTCCTAACATATTAAGAATTACAGATATTACTCCGAATGGGTCTCTGGATCCAAACAGTATTATTAGAAAACGAGCAAACGCGATAAAAACTTTAGCCGTTGCTTCGGACCAAGGATCGGCGGAAATGTTGCCTCAGATAAAAGAAGCATATGACTCTGTTGGTTTGCTTGGTCCTTCTTTTAAAGACAATTTGGAAGTAGCAAGAGAAGAATTCTTAACCCAAATGCTGCAAAATATCGATAAAGTCGATACGAGAGGCTTAACTATTATAACTGAATTATTGGATAGTACTATAGGTGATGCTAGTTTATTTGATGCTTCTGCTTTCTATGAACGTCTTAGAGGTATTTTGAATCAAAGAACACGAATTCCTGGACAACCCCCTCCTCTTCCAGGAAATCAATCTCCAAAAATAGGACCAAGGGGCGAAAATCCAATAATGAGACAAAAAGGAGGAATAATTTATGCTAGTAAAGGACAACTTATTCCTTATGAGCCACGAGGAACAGATACAGTACCAGCAATGCTTACTCCTGGTGAATTTGTTATTAATAGACAAGCAACACAAAAAAATCTTCCACTATTGAAGGCTATTAATAGCGGAGCAAACGGATACTCTGATGGAGGAGTAGTTTATCTAGCAGCCGGTGGTCGTCCAGGAGCACAACAGATTCCTCAAGCAAGTTCTCCATCAGACAGAAGAGATATGATGTCTATTAAGGGCAAATTAACTACTCAAATGAACGCTCGTAGCACTCAACAGATGATGGAAGCCGATAAAAATAGACAAGGAACATTGTGGGCATTCTCTACAACAACGAAAGATCAGAACGGCAAAGATGTAAAAGGATTTCTATTAAGAGATCCTGCTAATCCGAATATCCCCGCCCCTCAAGGCAGTGATACTCAAACAGAATCTTTAATGGCAAATAGATTAGATCAAATCTTTACTATCAGAGCACGCAACGAAAAAGAAGCAATAGAAGCATACAAGGCTATGAATAATGTCGGCTTGTTGCCACAGCAAGTCAAACCAGTATCAGCGCAAAAAGCTTTGGATGAGGCCAGAAGAAAATGGATGCAACAACCACTATATGCTAAAATTTTAGATGAATTAGCATACCAAATTAGTCTAGACCCCAATCAATTTAGCGTATTTAATCCAGGATTCTTTAATCCTCAAGTTAATATCGACGCCAATACAAAACCAATTATAGATGCTGCTAATGCTATCGACCCGACCAATCCGCAATCGATTGCTTTAGGTGTTCCAGTTATATTGACTAAGCTAAAACCAATTATTGAAAGAATAAACTATTTACGTAAAATTGTTAAAAATAACGAGCAAGCTCTTATAGTATTCAATGCTGCTGGTGGCTTAAATCTAAACGATCCTGCTAATACCAGAAAAGCCTTTCAAGGCAAATTACCAACAGAAATACACAAAGCACAAGTTACTGGAGGCAAAGCTGAAATACTCGGAGGTGAACAGGTTTTAGCCAAGTTAGGACAAAATCAAACACTATTTGCTCTTGGTAACGATCCACGATTCCAAATGATGCTATCTATGATAGGTTCCGGGCCAGGAGTTGCTGTTTCTACATTTGAGAGACAAGCCCAACAAATGGCGGCTCCACCAAAACTATTAGCTAGTGGTGGCAAGGTAACATATGCAAGTAATGGACAATTAATAAACTTTGCTCCACGAGGCACAGATACTGTACCAGCTATGTTAACCCCAGGCGAATTTGTGGTCAACAGAGAAGCTGCCCAAAAACATTTATCATTATTACATTCCATAAATAGCAATCGAGATGTATTAGCTCTGAATAGAGGAGGATACATATCTCCATCATACTTTGAGACCGGTGGTAGAGCTGGTTCTTCATCTTCGGCTAATATAGCTTCGATTATAGGACCAGCCATAATAAATGTTACCAATCAAATTAAATCGGCCATACAAGAAGCATTTAAAGACGCAGTAGACTCAATAGAATCGTCGCAAGAAAGAAACTCTGGTAATGGTGTATCTAGGGATAGCGGAAGAGATCTATCTAGAATCGAATCTTTCTCTAATAGCTTGAATAATTTGGCTAATAGACTAGAAAATATATCCATACCACCACAAATACAATTTACTGGAAAACAAGACGTGAATGTTAATGTTAATGGAATGCAAAATCTAAATATAGACTCAGAAGTAACAAGAATCGCAAGTAATACTCTCAAGAATGCTCTTGGTAAACTATCTACTAATAATCCAGGAACATTAGATTTTAATATAGATTATTCATGACAAATAATTAATAAGGTTTTTATAAAATGAATCCAATACAAATATATGATAATATTGGTTGTGAATTTCTAGTATCTGAGTTAGATAACTATTTGATTATTGGATCAGCCCTAGCTGGATATAACACTCTAAATGATTCTCACGTTGGTAGCTATATTCCATATTTAATTCGTAATATAGGACCAAATGGAATATCTTGGGAAATTGGTACGGGCCTTGTTGATAAAGTTGGTAATAAGATCGTTATTCGTGATCGTAATCCTATTGAGTCTTACGGCTCTTTGGTAGCAGAAGGCAAAAAGAATTTTTATTTATTTGCCCATGCGCACAACTATAATACCGGATTCAATAATATTGCTATAAAAAATAGTGATTTTATTGTTGAAAAAATTAAAGCTACATATTTAGTTGAAACCAATAATATTGTTCACGCCGTTCTGCCCAATGCTAATGAATGCGAGGCTTTGGAAATCCAGTTTAAAATTATAGACACAACTGGTAAACTTGATATAAGAGACAATAACGGTTTTCATAAAATTATTATAGGATCTGACGATTATCTTGTGGTGATTTCAGACGGTAATTCTTGGAGAGTGCTACAAGAGACCAAGATAACAGATACGCTAAATATTCAATCTATGTCCGATGGATTTTCGATTTTGTCTGATCCATCAGGAGCAGAAAATTCTTTTCAATATAAAAACGGATCATCTTTTGCGGGAGCTAATTTATTTTGGGGGTCCAATAATAAAATACTGTTCGGATCAGGCACAGTTGAATCATCAGCAAAGCATATCATACCCACATCAGGAGAGTATGATGTTATCATAAATAATACTCAAGATAGATCTGATTTTATCATACGAGGTAGCGGACTACCATCAGGCTATTTACCTAAAAATTTAATATTTACCTATGATGGTAAATTAGGATTGAATCTACCATCCGGCACCAGACCTCAAACAGCTCTGCATATTATAAATAATTCTTGCAGAGAGAGTATAAGGATAGAGAATCTTAGTTCTTGTCCTACACATGTTCCGAATATTACTCTATATCATAAGCCTTCTGGTGTTGTAAATAATACAACTGTTAGTAAAATAGTATCATCAAGCAAAGATTCTAACAGTAATAAAACAGATTATGTTTCTTTGAATGCTGTAGCAAAAGTTATTACTGCAAATAGCGCACAAGGAAAATTTGATATATCTGTTGTATCAGGTATTAGTTCAGTCACGACTTTTAGTACAGATCCAAATGAAACATTACTAGGAAATAGTGCTAAATATCAATTACTATGTAATAATAATTCAGGTATTAAATTATATAATAATGCTACAAGTGGCGTTATATCTTTGGGTGTTAACGATAATATACAGATTACTACAAACAGCAATATTGTGAGTTCTGGTGCTGTGGTATCTTTAATTGGTAGAACATCTCTAGGCATATCTGCTCCTAGTATAAATGTTAATGGAACAACGAATATTAATCAGGCGTTGGTGGTAAGTTCGGGTGGTTCTGTAGCTTTTCCTTTTGTATCTCAAAATCAAATACTAGCTATTAATAATTCAGGATTTTTAGCTCCTGCTACCGGATTTTCTCTGGGTGGCATAGGACCAAACAGGCTCTTATCTACGAATTCGGACGGCGTTGTGTCTGGACCACTGCCTGTTAATGCCTTTTTACCAACATATGATGATTTTACTTGGTCAAAATTTCCTGCCAGAAATGCTTATCTTTCTCAAAGACAGGTATCCTTTATAGATACTGTACCAGGAGAAGAATTTAGTGTTGGCGATCAAATCATTATCGCAACAGGAACTGGGAATACACTATCTTATATATATCGTAATATAAATGAAATAACTCTAATAGGATCCACAATAAGCGGACTATTATTGAACCAAAGCATAGGCGGTCCGATAACTTCTGTTGTTGTTGGCGATTGTAAATCCATAACTAAAGGAGGTATATTAAATATACAAGTAGGAGGAGCTGTAGACGAAATAGCCTCAGAAGCAACCGCTACCACAATTAGCACCAGACCAAATACCGACACAGTCTTCAATACCTTGCAAAAGGATATAAACTTTAAAATTTTTGGGATAGAACCAGAACCGGCACTTAATGTTTTGGCAAAAGCAAGCCTAACACCAATTCAATCTGGAGAGTATTTTACATACGCAACCCAATACAAAGATTTTTTCAATAATCAAATTCGTCCATTTATCATTCCGCTAACAACTATTGGCGAAGGAGTTGATAATACGAATAATAGCGCAGTATTCGGCAATCCATCGTGGTCTGGAAAAGTATCTTCTGTTGGTACAAACGGAAGACCTTCTTATTACGGAACATATGATCAAAATGGTAACGTTTTTGAATGGGTTTCTCAACCAAATTCTGAAATTCAAAATGTTTGCGGAGGATCTTGGAGAACATCTGTTGGCGATCATTTAAGAATGGTGATCCCAACCCCATATGGAATAGAATCAGATGACGTTGGATTTAGAATATGCTCCAGATACGGATTCAACGATACCACTCAAAAAATTATCGATCTAGAATTAAGTTTTGTACCAGTCTCTAATATAGAGAATATACCTGATACCAAAAATATTTTTACAGAAAATTACACCAACAGAACTGGTCTCATCCTACCTCCAGAACCCACAGGATTTACTAATCTTGGTAGAGTTATGCAACCTTATCAGATTGGTAAATATGAAATCACCAATGCTCAGTATGCAGAATTTTTGAATGCTGTTAATCGTTTGAGTATTTTTGAATTATAT
>JACCDP011562121.1_pt1 | contig 57476 bp, 58 predicted proteins | sample 7445841 | NCBI WGS metagenome assembly JACCDP01 (sample SAMN15323441, study PRJNA562643) | freshwater metagenome | isolation source: river surface water | place: USA:Blue River Watershed | collected 2017-08-17 | reverse complement strand
TCTGGGATATGAGCTGGCTCAGCGGCTGGAGTACCAATATTTTATTATCTAAAATTTTCTTTATTTCTATAATAGTTGGAAGCTTGGTATTTAACAGCCGTAGCAATATTTATAACTACTTTAAGCAAAGGGATACCGTAGTTTGGGCTGTTTTGACCTTAATTACTTCTGGGTTGGGGTTGCTTATATGGTTCCTCGGAGGGCCAGATCCGAGATTCTCCTGGTCTTGCTTCGTGATGTTGTGGGCTAACGGAATTACTTTAGTTGTGGCTTCGAAAACGGTAATGCCGGCACCAGGCCGAGTGTTGCAACAAAGTGGGGGTTCCCGCCAGGCGTGATTCGAAAAGGTGGGTAGGGTATTTGCAGATGGCCGACGGTGAGCGACTGGTCATCGTGCTGATGGATATTCTGAGCAGGGTCGTTGCGGTGCGTGTTGCACCGCCCAGTTTGCGTAAAGCCAGTTGACCGACCCCCGCTGTTGCCTGATTGGGTAATTTTTTTTCAAAGTATTGTGCTTGTGGCATTATCGACCCGGTTTCCCGAACGTTTTTTGTAAGCAATTACACACTTAGTCGCTCCGAGAAATAGCTGACCGCGCTTGCTGATCGTGAAACGGCACGGCGGTAGCGTTCCAAAATCACCTTAAGCCTGGTATTCCCTCTTCAGAAATTGGCTCGAGAAAACCAGGACAGGTCACCACAGCTAGACCGCGCGCGATGAGCCATCCAATAACAGCCTTGCTTAGACGCCTCTGGAACCATATCAGCCTGCGGCGTCGCAGACAGTTTGGATTGTTGCTGGTGTTAATGCTTCTTGCGTCTATTCTGGAGGTCGTCAGCATCGGTGCGATCGTGCCCTTTCTCGGAGTGCTCACCGCGCCGGAGTTCGTATTCCAACACCCGCTGTCGCAACCGCTAGTCAAATTCTTCGGCCTGACTCAACCGCGGCAACTGCTGCTGCCACTCAGCATTGCTTTTGCGATTGCAGCGCTGGTCTCGGGTGCCGTGCGCCTGGCGCTGCTGTGGGCGCAGACCCGGCTAAGCCATTCAGTTGGAGCAGATCTGAGCATCAGCATTTATCGCCGCACACTTTACCAACCCTATTCAGTGCATGTGGCCCGCAACAGCAGCGAAGTAATCGCCGGAATCTCTGGCAAGGCCAACGGCGTTGTCTATTTCACTATCCTGCCGGTCCTGACCATCCTGGCCAGTATAATTATGATGTCTACCGTTCTGCTTGCACTACTCGCCATCGAACCAATGAGCGCAACCGCGGGGTTTGTCGGGTTCGCTACCACTTACGGGATCGCAATCCTTCTTACCCGGAAGCGCATGGCAAGCAATAGTCAACGGGTTAGCATCGAACAGAATCGTGTCATCAAGGCTTTGCAGGAGGGCCTGAGTGGCATTCGGGATGTGCTGATCGATGGTACCCAGGCTGCGCACTGCGCCATCTATCGAAAGGCCGATCTTTCGCTGCGACAAGCCACGGCGAGCATTCAGACCATCGCCGGCAGCCCGCGTTACGTTATAGAGACTCTCGGCATGATACTCGTTGCCTTGCTTACATTATTGCTGGCCGGACGGTCGACGGGCATTACCGGTGCCATCCCCCTGCTCGGTGCGTTCGCGCTTGGAGCGCAACGCTTACTGCCTGCGTTACAACAAGCTTATTCGTGCTGGACGTCGTTGCGCGGTGGTCAGGAATCGCTGGCAGGTGCGCTGGACTTGCTCGACCAACCGCTGCCGGCATATGCGGATGAGCCACTGCCGGCGCCCCTTCCGTTCAAGCGCCGCATCAAGCTGGAGAATCTCGCGTTCCGCTATTCGCCGCAAGGGCCCTGGGTGCTGCAGAGTCTTAACTTTGAAATTCTAAAGGGTGGTCGAGTCGGTTTTATCGGTTCGACGGGTAGCGGAAAGAGTACGCTGCTTGACATCGTCATGGGACTGCTGTCGCCCACCAATGGCCGCCTAACCATCGACTCGGTGACCGTTACCGCGCAAAACCACCGCGCATGGCAGGCGCACATTGCTCACGTGCCGCAAATGATTTTCCTGGCCGACACCACGATTGCCGAAAACATCGCGCTGGGTATCACACCGGACAAGATTGACTACGACCGAGTGCGCGAGGCCGCACAAAAGGCTCAAATTGCCGAGACGGTCGAATCGTGGCCGGAAAAGTATGCCACCCTGGTCGGCGAGCGCGGAGTCCGCCTTTCGGGCGGCCAGCGCCAACGTATCGGCATCGCGCGCGCACTTTACAAAAAAGCTGACGTGATCGTGTTCGACGAGGCTACAAGTGCACTAGATAATGACACTGAACTGGCGGTAATGCAGGCGATAGAGAACTTGTGTGATGACCTCACCATCCTAATCGTGGCACACCGCCTGACCACCCTCAAGAATTGCGGGAAGATCATTGAACTGAACGACGGCACCGTCAGTCGGGTAGGAACCTATCAAGCTATTATTGGCGATTCGATCTAGGATTGAAGAATTTTCATGGCGAAACTCCTGATCGTGCGCTGCGCAGACCGCCGAAATCGAACCTATAGGAACCGAATCCTTGATCCCTTACGGTAGACAAGACATAACGCAGGCCGACATCGATGCAGTGGTAGAAGTCTTGCGTTCGGATTTCCTCACCCAGGGTCCGGTGGTTCCTGAATTTGAGAAAATAGTCGCAGCCTATTGCGGCGCGCAGCATGCGGTGGCCGCCAATAGTGCGACGTCCGCCCTCCATATCGCCTGTCTTGCCCTTGACCTAGGGCCGGGTGACTGGCTATGGACCAGCCCCAACACATTTGTCGCTTCCGCCAACTGCGGCCTATATTGCGGCGCTCAGGTCGATTTCGTCGACATCGATCAGGGTACCTACAACCTCAGCGTGGAGCGCCTCGCAGAAAAGCTGGCCGACGCCGAAAAGGCTGGGAAACTGCCGAAGATCGTGGTACCAGTACATTTTTGTGGGCAGCCCTGCGACATGGCCGGCATTCACCTGCTGAGCCAGCGCTACGGCTTCAAGATCATTGAGGATGCGTCGCATGCCATCGGCGGCAAATACCAGAGCGAACCGGTCGGCAACTGTTGCTACAGCGACATCACTGTATTTAGCTTTCATCCAGTCAAGATCATTACAACGGGCGAGGGCGGAATGGCACTCACAAACGATCCTGTGGCAGCGGACCGTATGCGCCGTTACCGGAGCCATGGCATTACGAGTGAGCCGGCAAAGATGCAGCCCAGACCCACCGATGAAATCTGGAACTACCAGCAGATCAGCATTGGCTTCAACTATCGCATGACCGACCTACAGGCCGCGCTCGGATTGAGTCAGATGGCGCGGCTCGACGAGTTTGTCGAAAAGCGGCATCAGATCGCTCGGCGCTACGACACAGCGCTGGGAGGCTTGCCGGTGCAGGTTCCGCAGTGCTTGCCGGACAGCCATTCCAGCTACCACCTGTATCCGATTCGCGTGCGACGGGCCGACATCGAGCAAAGCCAGCGCCAAGTCTATGATGCGCTGCGAGTCGCCGGCATCCAGGCCAACCTGCATTACATACCCGTCTATCGCCAGCCGTACTATGAAGCGATGGGATTTAGCGCCGGATATTGTCCACAGGCCGAGTGCTATCACAAGGAAGCGATAAGCCTGCCCATTTATCCGGGGCTGACCGCAGCCGAACAGGACCGCGTCATCAAAGCAATCGAAACCGCCATTTCTGCCCGCTCCTCATGAACGTTTGGAAAATTGAGAATGCCCGATTATCCTGATCTAAACCTCGCGCGCGAGGAAATGAAGCGGCAGAACGACCTGTACCGGCCATCATCGTTTTGGGACGCGGCATCGGATCGCCTTGTCAACGAACTGTTTGCGCGCGGCGTCGAGGATTTCCGGAGGTTGCCGACGGCGCTGAGCTTCTTCGTTCCGACCTATGGAACACCGGGCAACGGATTCCGGGACGAGCAGGCGACGACGATGCTCGAATACTTCCGGTCCGGTCTGGGCGGTGCTTCGAAGCCGATGCTGTCGATCAACCAATTCTTCAGCGGACACTTCTGGGCCCTTTCCGACTACCGGGTTCTGCTGGCCGCGGACGATCCCAGGAAACTTCCCCATCTGCACACGTTTTCCGAAAGTTCGGTCGGTTCGCCAGTGGAGCACTTCGAATTCGACGGCCGCCAATTCAGCAGGTCGGCCCTGAACTATCTGCTCGGCCTCACTCTATTGAAAAAGCATCTGAACGGCGACACGCCTCGCACCGTGCTCGAAATCGGCGGTGGCTTCGGAACCCTGGGCGAGGTGCTCGCGAGTTCCGGCATCGATGGCCTCAAATACATCGATATCGATATCCCGCCCACTAGTTTTGTTGCCCAGCATTATCTGGGCGAGGTCCTAGGCAAAGGAAACGTCGCCACGTATGCACAGACCGCCACTATGGCGCGCATCGAAATCGATACTTTGCCCAAAGCCTCCGTCCTCTGCTCCTGGCAGATCGAAAGATTGCGGGGTACTGTCGATCTGTTCGTCAATTTCATATCTTTCCAGGAAATGGAGCCGCACATCGTCAGGAACTACCTCGACCACGTCGACCGTCTTGGAGCGCGGTGGGTATTGCTGAGGAACATGCGGGAAGGCAAGCAGCAGAGGAAAGGTAACTCGGTCGGCGTTGAAATCCCGTTGCTTAGTGAGGACTACCTCGCCATGCTGCATCGCTATGAGTTGGTGGAGAGAAATGTGCATCCCTTCGGCTATCAGACGGTCGATGGATTCAATTCCGAACTGCTCCTGCTCAGGCGAAAGAGTTAAGTCCCGGTGAAGATAGCTGTCATCCCCGCGCGCGGCGGCAGCAAACGTATTCCGCAGAAAAACGTCAGGCCGTTTTGCGGCAAACCGATGATTGCATGGCCCATAGCGGCTGCCCGGGAGAGCGGCTGCTTCGACCACATCGTGGTGTCTACCGATGACGAAGAAATCGCCCGAATCGCGCTCAGTAATGGCGCCGAGGTTCCGTTTGTACGGCCCGCGGAATTGTCGGACGACTACTCCGCGACGCGGCCGGTGGTCATTCATGCCATTCGCGAGGCTGAGAAGCTTTGGGGGCACTCAGAGTTCACCTGCTGCATCTATGCCACCTCACCCCTTATGACCTCTACCGATATTCGGAACGGCCTCTATGCGCTGGAAAAATCTGACGCCGACTTCGCGTTCGCGGTAACCACATTTCCCTATCCAATCCAGCGCGCATTGAAGCGCACGGCCGCCGACCGGGTGGCGATGTTCCACCCCGAGCACCGCTTAACCAGATCCCAGGATCTCGAAGAGGCGTATCACGACGCCGGGCAGTTCTACTGGGGTCGTACCCAGGCATTCCTTGAGGATAGGCCGACCTTTTCTGATGCGGCCATTCCGATCGTACTTCCGAGGAGTCGCGTGCAGGACATCGATACTCTGGAGGACTGGCGGCGCGCAGAGCTGATGTTTGAGGCACTGGCGAGATCGAAAGACGAGGGAGGCGAGTGATTCTGTTTTTCTGCAACGCCGGCCCCGATATTGGCTTCGGACATCTCATGCGCTGCCGGGCACTGGCCCAGGCGTTACGGGATCGAGGCGAAACTTGCATCATGACAGGCCCTTCGCAAGACTTCTCGTTTGTCGGTGACAGCGAGATTTTCTGTGAGTGGGTAGAACTTAGCGAGTGGCGTTCATCGAGTGATGCCGCTAGCGAATTGCTAACGTTGGCGAACAAAATGGGAGCCGGTGTCGCAGTACTGGATGATTATCGAGTAGATGAGGTCTATCAACTGATATTGCGAGAGCAAGGATTGCGCTGGTTGCAATTTGACGGAACGGCTAGGAAGCCCTTATGGGCGGACTGGATACTAAACAGCAATCCTACAGCCAGCCCTGAGGACTATCAACAAGTAAGACGCAAGCCGGAAGCCAAGATGCTTCTTGGGCCACGTTACGCCGTATTGCGCACCGGGTTTAGCGAGATAACCACTCGCCCTTGTAATCGCAAACTTCGCCGCGTTCTTGTCACTTTTGGTGGAGGGGATGATCGGGGTGCAATTGAGCTAGTGCTGTCTTCACTCGTGAAACAAGCGGGGCCGGAAGTCAAATTTCTGGTTGTTTCCGGGAAACACAATCCAAGAAATCCTAAGCTGAACGAATGGATCCAATCCTACGGTATGGGCAGGGTTGAGATCGAAATCGATCCACCCGATGTGCCACGGGCCTTCGCCAGTTGTGATCTGGCGATAATGGCCGGAGGAGGTAGTACATACGAAGCCGCGTGCTGTCGGATACCGATGATGCTAATGTCCATCGCTGATAACCAGGCAAGGCATGGGGCAGCATGGGAAAAAATTGGAGCAGCAATTTATCTGGGCGACCTAGCGAATACAAGCGAGACTCAACTGCAGAATTCCTTTAATGAGCTACGTAGCTCGAGTCAGAAAAGAGCAGGATTGTGTACAACCGCGCATTCGATTTGCGATGGTTTGGGTACGTTGCGAGTGGCTGACGCCATCTTGAATTGACCATGAATATATCTAGCCCGGTGGAGTCCTTTCAGCTAACAGCCAAAGCGCGCTTGGCGACTTTGCCGGTATCGGGATTGTGCAACCCAAACCCGGATGTTGAGGTCCTTGGCATCGGACAGCTTGGAATAGCCAACGACAACTATTTGACGTTCTGCGATCGACCAATATTGGCGTCCACGGTAAATGAAGAGTGCTGCTCGTTAATCGTCACGTCGAATGAACATGCTGACAGTGTCGCCACTGCTTATCCTAACGGAATCATCATTCTCGCCGAAGATCCCAGAGCAGCATTTATCGATGCCACCCAATTTCTTCTTTGCAAGCGGCAAGTTCGCCATTCGTCGCTATTACCTCAATATCTATCGGTGTCACCCGATGCGATTATTTCCGAGCACGCATTCATTGAGCTGGGCGTTCAGATCGATGCCGGCGCTACGGTAGCCGCGGGTGCGATTATTCGAGCGGGGACTTGGCTGCAAGCAAATGCGTCTGTTGGTGAAAACAGTGTAATTGGGTCAAAGGGCATCTATGTTTACGTAGGTAGCGATGGCGCGAGACGGGCATTTCCCCACCTTGCAAGCGTAATTGTCGAGCAGGGGGCTAGTTTGGGCGCAGGCTGCGTTGTTCCCAAGGGAATCCTGAACAGCACTCGTATTGGCGCCGGCAGCATAGTCGGCAATCTCTGCAATATCGGCCACGGGGCAGTCATTGGTCCAAATGTGTGGATCTCTTCGAGCACCGCAATTGGCGGCCAAACCAAGGTTGGACGGGGAGCCACCATCGCACTTGGTTGTGCAATCCGGGACAACGTCACGATTGGCGAAAATGTAAATATTGGAATGGGAAGTGTTGTGACCAAGAATGTTAGAGATGGTCAGTCTGTATTTGGCAATCCGGCCAGATCAATTAAATCACTTAGCACTGGCCCAAGGCGATGACGCCGGTAGATTCGCCGTTCTCGCTACCCCTTCAGGGACTAAAGTTCAAGGGTGAGCGTCAGTATCTACATGGCACGGATATTCTCGTGGCGGCATTGAACGCACTCACGATCGACATCAACACCGGTCCACTGACTGATATTGATATTGTTTTCCATCGTATGGCGAAGACGGGCTTGACCCTTGTATCGCCTCTTCCATTAGGCGCCGAACCCGCTGTTCAGCTTAGCTGCAGGATTGCCGGCGCGCTGAAGAAACTCTTCCTGATTGAAGACGGGAGGGCAATTCTCGATCGATATGACTACGCTGAAGAAAGGATTGTCGCAGCTACCAATATTCAAGTGACTGCTGCCTCAGCCACCAGCGCGATCCCGATGCCGTTTACCGATATCGAACGCTGGATTGCAATGGTCAAGGCCCTTCACTACGCGCTCTACCCTGAAGTGAATGGAAAATGGCTCTTTGTAAGGGGAAAGTTTGACAGTTATCCTGGGACATACAGGCTTGCTGAGATCGACCAACAGGTTAGGTTGGAAGCGAACTTCAACAACAAGCTCACTCGCAGTGCCTTGCTGGTTGGAGGAGCCAAGTTGGGCGACATTTTCTTCTCATTGGATTGAACATGCTTGGGATTAAGGCAATTTCATCATATGTACCTGCAGGTCGGAAGAAGAACACCGAACTGTCGGCTACGTTTGAACTCGAAGAAGGGTTTCTGCGTGACAAGATAGGCGTGCTGGAGCGCGCCGTGAAAGCGCCAGAGCAAGATACCTCCGATCTCGCGCTTCTGGCTCTCCAGCGCCTTATTGTTGACCACAAGTTGAATGCCGAATCCATTCAGGTCGTGACAGTGGTTACGCAAAACCCGGATCGCAATATTCCCCATGTTTCCGCCCTTGTACATGGTCGGGCCGGTCTGCCTGAGTCATGTGCGGCTTTCGATATCTCACTTGGATGTTCGGGCTATGTATATGGCCTATCCATCTTGAAGTCATTTATGCAGGGCAATGGATTGAGTGTGGGTGTGCTGATCACGGCTGATCCTTATTCCAAGATCATTGATGAGTCGGATCGGAATACTGCATTGCTGTTCGGTGACGCCGCGACCGCAACGCTCATCTCGGGCGATCCGGTTTGGTCGCTGGACGCTTTCAGTTTTGGTTCCAGAGGGAAAGATTGGTCCGCCATCCGTACCGATGCGGGAAAGTTCGCCATGGATGGCCGGGCTGTATTTACTTTTGCTGCCACCCAAGTCCCGAAGGATGTGCGCCAACTGCTTGACAGTGCTGGCCTTGCGCCAGATGAGGTTGACCGATTTGTGGTGCATCAAGGTAGCCGTTTCATCGTGAAAACGATTGCGGATAGACTGAAGCAGCCCTTGCATAAGTTTCCAGTAGCGATTGAATACTGCGGGAATACGGTGTCCTCGTCGATCCCGTTGATCTTGGAAGAAGAGCAAGGTGATTCCACCGCGACTACCATCGTGCTGTGCGGCTTTGGGGTCGGATTGTCTTGGGCGAATTGTTTATGTCGGCGAATAGGGAGGCAGTGATGTTGAGCGATGAAGAAATTGTCGAAGCATTGAATAGCGCTGGAATCGATTTTGATTCGACCACTTATGATCCAGAGAAGTCATTTCGCGATAACGGCATTGATTCGCTCGACGTGATGAGTTTGTTTCTGGCCATTGAAGAGAAGCATGGGATCAAGTTTTCCGAGGCGGAATCAAACGCTATACAGTCTCCGCGCCAGCTATCCGTTGCGCTTGCTGAAAAGCTGCGAAAGATCTGACCACGTTTTGTAGATGCCGATTGTCTGTCAATCGTCCTGTAAGTTAGTGAATTTATGAAGATAGGTCACGTAGAAATTGGGGGCAATACCCGTCCGTACGTGATTGCCGAAATGTCCGGCAACCATAATCAGTCGCTCGATCGTGCGCTGGCGATTGTCGATGCGGCGGCCAGGGCGGGCGCGCATGCGGTCAAGCTGCAAACCTACACCGCTGACACCATGACGCTGGACATCGCTGAGGGCGAATTCATAACAGCTCCTGACTCGTTGTGGAGCGGCCAATCGATGCACGCGCTCTATCGCCAGGCTCACACGCCGTGGGGCTGGCACGGGCCGATCATGGAGCGCGCGAAGACCCATGGCATGGCCTGCTTCAGTTCTCCCTTCGATGAATCTTCGATCGACTTTCTTGAAACGCTCGATGTACCTTGTTACAAGATCGCTTCCTTCGAGTGTGTCGATCTGCCGCTGATTCGGCGAGCTGCCGGCACCGGCAAGCCCTTGATTATCTCGACCGGCATGGCGACGATCGCGGAAATCGCGGAAGCCGTCGATACGGCCCGTTCGTGCGGATGCAAGGATCTGGTGCTGCTGAAGTGCACCAGCAACTATCCGGCGTCGCCCGAAAATACCAACATCCGGACCATTGCCCACATGCGAAAGCTGTTCGGCTGCGAGGTGGGATTGTCCGACCACACGATGGGCATCGGCACCGCCATTGCCGCCGTTGCCTTCGGCGCCACGGTGGTCGAGAAGCACTTCACCCTGTCGCGCGAGGAAGGCGGCGTGGATTCGGCATTCTCGCTGGAGCCGGACGAACTCGAGAGCCTGGTGATCGAGACCGAACGCGCCTGGCAGGCCCTGGGCGAGGTGCGCTACGGGCCGACACCGGCCGAGGAGAAGGCCCGCACGCGGCGCCGGTCGCTGTACATCGCGGAAGACCTCGAAGCGGGCGACATTCTGACCCCGAGCAACCTGCGCCGCATCCGCCCCGGCCATGGCCTTGCACCGAAGTATCTCGATGTTCTGCTGGGCAGGCGTGTCACGCGAGCGGTCAAAAGGGGAACCCCGGTGACTTGGGACCTCGTAGGCTGACCAATCGAATCCGATGATTTCAATGACAACAGAAACCCGCAAGAAGGTGGTGGCAATAGTTGAGGCCCGCATGACCTCCAGCAGGCTGCCGGGCAAACACCTGCTACAGGTGCGGGGCAGGCCGATGCTGGGTTATCTCATCGAGCGTCTGAAGGCGGTGCCCAGCCTCGATCAGATCGTGGTCGCCATGACCGACCGGGAGAACGACGATCCGCTCCATGCCTATGTGGAAAGCCAGGGTGTAACGGTATACAGGGGCAGTGAGGATGATGTCATGGGCCGCGTGTTGCTGGCCGCCCAGGCCAATTCCACCGATGTCATTTGCGAGGTGACTGGCGACTGCCCGATCATCGATCCGGATCTTGTCGAACAGATCGTCCAGACCTATCTGGCCAACAGCGCCGCGTATGTAAACAACTTTCGAGGCGGATTGCCCAGCGGCATGACCGCCCAGGTGTTTTCCACCGAGGCTTTGGCCTTGTCCGCGAGCCTTACCAGCGAGCCGCTGGACAGGGAACATGTTACACTGCATATCAAGCGCCATCCGGAGCTGTTTCCCCCCATCTACATTGTGCCACTGCGGCCGATGATGCGGAGGGACCTGGTCTTCACCCTGGACGAAAAGAGCGACTACGAGCTGCTCAAGAAGATCATTGAGCACTTTGGCGACGAGAATCCCATGTTCCGCTGTGCCGACGTGATCGAGCTGCTCGGCAGTCGGCCGGAGTGGGTAGCGATCAATCAGAGGGTTGTCCGCAAGGGCGCGACGTGAGCTTCGGTGTCATTCTTGCGGGTCTCGGCCAGATTGGAATGGGCTACGACAAGGCGCTCGACCCTGTTAGGTTCGTCACTGCCCATGCGCGCGCGTTCAGCCAGCATCCGGAATTTCACCTGGTTGCCGGAGTGGATGCCAATCCAGCTTTGCGCGAGGAGTTCGAGGCCGGCTACGGGTGCACAAGCTATCCGAGCATCGACAGCGCCTTGGTGGCCCATGCGGCGGACGTTGTGGTAATTGCGCTGCCGACACCGCTTCACGACTCTGCCCTTGACCAGACCCTGGCGCACTCGAAGCCGCTTGCCGTGCTGTGTGAGAAGCCTCTGGCTTACGATATCGATGGCGCGGCAGGCATGGTCGCCCGCTGCGCGGAGCGCGGCGCTTCCCTCTACGTCAACTACATGCGCCGTTCGGATCCCGGCGTCGTCGAAGTCAAGCGGCGCCTGGATGCCGGTTTGATAACAACCCCTGTCAAGGGACGTGTTTGGTACACGAAGGGGTGGCTGCACAACGCCAGCCATTTCTTCAATGTGCTGGAATACTGGCTTGGTCCGATGAAGTCGTTCAAGGTTCTGCAAACGCGCCTGGCTGCGGACGAGAATCTCGTGGACCTGGATGCCTGGGTCTCGTTCGAGCGCGGGGAAATTGTCTTCCTCGCCGCCTGCCAGGAGGCTTTCAGTCATTTCGAGATTGAACTGTTCAGTCCGAGCGGGCGCCTGCGTTATGGCAGCGATACCCGCCACATCAACTGGCAGTCGACGAAAGCCGACGAGCGCTTCGCCGGATATACCGCCCTGTCTGTCGAGACCGAGGAAATCCCAACTGCAAGGGAGCGCTACCAGCTTCAAGTGGCAGAGCAGTTGGCCCTGGCCCTGAAAGGCCAGCCCGCCCAGCTCTGTAGCGGCGCGGACGCACTGGCAACACTGACAAACATGCACAAGGTGCTCGAGTCGACGTCATGAACACATCCCAACTTGCCCTGCTGGGCGGCCCCAAGGCAATTACCCGGACGTTCCGGCGCTACAACCCAATCGGCGCGGAAGAACTGCAGGCGGCCCGCGAGGTCATCGAAAGCGGTGTCCTGTCGCAGTTCATCGGTGCCTGGCACGAGGACTTCTACGGCGGGTCAAAGGTCCGGGAATTCGAGCGCCAGGCCGCGACCTATTTTGGTGTCAAGCATGCCGTCACAGTCAACTCGTGGACGTCGGGCCTGGTGGCAGCCGTGGGAGCGATCGGGATCGAACCGGGGGACGAAGTCATCGTCACTCCCTGGACCATGAGCGCGAGCGCGACGGCGATTTTGCACTGGAATGCGATTCCGGTTTTCGCCGACATCGACCGCGACACCTATAACCTCGATCCCCGCTCCATCGAGAGGAACATCACCCCCTATACGCGGGCCATCATGGTCGTGGACATCTTCGGCCAGTCGGCTGACATGGACGAGATCATGGCGATCGCCGCGGCCCACGACCTGAAGGTGATTTCAGATACGGCCCAGGCGCCGGGAGCCATGTACAAGGGTCGCCACGCCGGGACCTGCGCGCATGTTGGCGGTTACAGCCTCAACTACCATAAGCACATACATACCGGCGAAGGAGGGATCCTGGTCACCGACGACGACCGGATTGCCGAGCGCCTGCAACTGATACGTAACCATGCGGAGGTGGTGGTCGCCGACAAGGGTGTGACCGACATCAGCAATATGGTGGGCCACAACTTCCGACTGGGCGAAATCGAATGCGCGATGGGCATCGAGCAGCTGAAGAAGCTCAAGGGATTCGTCGAGTCGAGGCAGCAACTGGCAGAAGCCCTCACGGCCGGCTTGAAGGACCTTCCCGGCTTGAAGACCCCGGTCGTCAGGCCCGACCGCACCCACGTGTATTACGGCTACCCGATGCAGCTCGACCTGCAGTTGCTGGGGCTCAGCCGCGACCGGATTTGCGACGCCCTTGTCGCCGAGGGCGTGCGTGTCAGCCGACGCTACCAGAACATCCACCTGCTGCCTGTCTATCAGCAGAAGATCGCCTTCGGCTCGAAGGGCTTTCCTTGGTCGTCCGACATCTGCCATCGCGACGTCGATTACGGCAAGGGCATATGCCCGGTTGCTGAAGACTTGAACGACAGGACTCACATCGGCTTCGGCATGTGCGTCTACGATCTTGACCTCGATGACATCAAGTCGATCGTTCAGGCGTTCCGCAAGGTGTGGAGCAACCTAGATAGCCTGCGCCAGGCCGGGAATGACTGACAAGGCGCTTTTGATGCACGCCGAATTCGATCGATTGCAGGGAGCTAAAGTGGTGCTGAGCCCGTTTTCCGTGGAGGACATCACCGACGAGTACGTGGCCTGGCTGAACGACCCCGAGGTCGTTAAATACAGCAACCAGCGCTTTGTCAGCCACACGCTGGAGTCGTGTCGACGTTACTACCAAGGCTTTGCCGGCAGCGCAAACCTGTTTGTCAGCGTTCGTTCGAAAGCCGATGGCACGGCAATCGGAACCATGACCGCCTACGTATCACCGCACCATCAAACGGTCGACATCGGGATCATGATCGGGTGTCGCTCCGTTTGGGGAACCGGTATGGGGCAGGACGCCTGGAATACCTTGTTGAACTGGTTCATTGGCGAGCGTCGGGTCAGGAAGGTCACGGCGGGCACCATGCGCTGCAATGCGCCGATGGTCAAACTGATGGAGCGATCCGCAATGACACTCGAGGCAATACGTCCGCAACAGGAGTTGCTGGACGGTGTTCCCCAGGACATGCTGTATTTTGGGAAATTCCGTGATCGGTGAGTTGTCGCTGCCGGTCGCCATCGCTGCCCACGACGCCGGGGGAGCCGAGGTGCTGTCAAGTTACGTCATCCGGCATGCGCTGCCGTGCAAGTTCGTCCTCGACGGTCCGGCACGGAAGGTATTCGAACGCAAGCTGGGACCGATCGCCCTGACCTCGCTGGACGATGCGATCGCCACCTGCGCCAGCCTGCTGTGCGGCACCAGTTGGGAAGCGGAGCTGGAATGGCGCGCAATCGCTGCGGCCAAGGATGCCGGGAAGCCCGCTATCGCCTTTCTCGACCACTGGGTGAACTATCGCAAACGTTTCATCCGGCAGGACCGCGAACGCCTTCCGGACACGATATGGGTCGGTGATCCGGCGGCCGAGGAACTGGCGCGAAGCACCTTTCCCGGAACGCCCGTGCAACGGGTGGCGAACCCCTATTTCGAGGACATTCGAGAGGAGTTCGCGGCGCTTAAGCGTGAGGCCGGAGCGAAGGAACGGGACGGCCTGCGGGTACTGTTCCTTTCTACGCCGATGATGGTGCATGAGCAGAAGCGCGGCTACACGGAATTCGACGCGTTGCGCTACTTCTTTTCCAATCGGGGTGCCCTCGGCCAGCCGATCGCGAGCCTTGTGATCAGGCCGCACCCCTCCGAAGAAAGGGACAAATACGCCGGGATGGTGAAGGAATACGGCTCGGGCGCGCGACTCGGCGGTGACAAAACGCTGTTGCGCGAGATTGCCGAAAGCGATGTCGTGATGGGATGCGGCAGCATGGCCATGGTGGTAGCCTTGATTACCGGCCGCCGCGTGATCTCCGCAATTCCGCCGGGCGGACTGGCCTCGTCGCTGCCGCAACCGGAGATCGAATCGCTGCAAACGCTCGTACGGACCGGAATCGCGCCCATGCCCTTCGACCACAGCGGGCACGCGGCCGCCAGCGGGGGATGAATTGAATCTCGTCGCCAGAGCCATTGGCCACCTGAAAAGGTTGCGCCGGCATCCGTTCACGGCCCGCTTCATGCGCCATAACCGGCAGGTCTTCGGCCACTCGAACGGGCAGCCGGCAAAGGGCCGCGTCGTGCTCATCGAACTCAACGACATGCAGTCGGCCCACATTGCCTACAGCTATCTGGCTAACGTACTGGCGACCGACTTCAAGGCAGGAATCACTGCATATGTCCCGCGGGTGCACGCCAACCGACGGCAGCGACTCGCGTTTGAACTGAAGAAACTTCTGCGACTGGAAGAGTTGGGCGTCTACGAATCCTTTGGCGCCACTGACTTCATTTCTATCCGGGTTTCCGCGGCGCAGAAACAGAAGGCCCGCGAACTGTTAAGCGACATCCGCGGCAAGCTGCATTCCAAACGCGACATCGAGGAGCTGGCCATCAACGGCGTCTGGCTCGGCGACCTGATCTACGACACCTACTTGAAGCGCTACAGCAAGCCGACTATCGACCTCGACAGCGCCGAGTTCCAGCGCTCCTTGTTGGAATCTCTCGAATTGTTCGCGTTTTGGCAGGAATATTTCGATACTCACGACGTGCAGGCCGTCAACGTCTCCCATTGCGTCTACGACCTGGCCATACCCTTGCGCGTGGCGGTCGCCCGGAACATTCCGGTATTCCAGGCCAGCGCCACCCATGCGTATCGGATAAGCCGGCAAAACCTCTTCGCCTACAACGACTTCCACTATTTTCGAGAGCGCTTCGCGGCCTTGCCACAGGCGGTGCAAAAGGCCGGGGTCGAAGAGGCGAGGCGGCGCATCGAGCGGCGCTTTGCCGGCAAGGTTGGGGTCGATATGGCCTATTCGACGAAATCGGCCTACGGCGCTGCGCGCCATGTCCGCCTGCTGCGCGAGTCGCCGCGAAAGAAGATTCTCATCGCCACGCACTGCTTTTTCGACAGCCCACACAGTTACGGCAAGAACGTCTTTCCCGATTTCTACGAGTGGCTGGACTTCCTCGGCAAGATCAGCGAGGTGACGGATTACGACTGGTACATCAAGACCCACCCCGACTATCTTTCCGGGACCAAGGAGACCATCGAGAATTTCATCGCCCGATATTCGCGCTTCACGCTGCTACCGGCAGACGCGTCTCATCACCAGATCATCGCAGAGGGAATCGATGTCGCATTGACCGTCTACGGCACGATCGCCTTCGAATACGCGGCGCTGGGCATCCCCGTCATCAACAATTCCCTGAACAATCCGCACATCGCCTACGCCTTCAACTTGCATTCCAGTGATGTCGAAGACTATCGCCGCCTGCTCCTCAGCCTCGATACGCTCGAATTCGGCATCCCGACCGAGCAAGTCTACGAGTACTACTTCATGCGCTACATCTACAATACCGAAGACCTGTTCTTCGACAGCTACGAAGCCGCGGAAAAGGCGCTCGGCGGCTACAAGGGGCAGTTCTCACCGGCCGTTTACGACAGATGGCTGGATGAATGGTCGCCCGAAAAGCACAGTGCGATTCTCGCGGCCCTGCGCCGCTTTGTTCAGTTCGGTGATTTCCGCATGGACTACAGCCACTATGGACGCGAAATCAGCGTCGATTCGATCGTAGGAAAACAATGAAAGCCGTACTTCTCGCCGGTGGCCTCGGAACCCGAATTTCGGAAGAGACCCACCTCAAGCCCAAGCCGATGATCGAAATCGGCGGCAAGCCCATTATCTGGCACATCATGAAGGTGTACTCGGCCCACGGTGTGAACGACTTCGTCATCTGCTGCGGCTACAAGGGCTACATCATCAAGGAGTATTTCGCCAACTACTTCCTGCACATGTCGGACGTCACCTTCGACATGGCCTCCAACAAGATGGAGGTCCACCAGCGCAACGCGGAGTCGTGGCGGGTCACGGTGGTGGATACGGGCGACGATACCCTTACCGGCGGACGGCTGAAGCGCGTGGCGTCCTACATCCGGGATGAGGAAGCATTCTGCTTCACCTACGGTGACGGTGTCAGCGATGTCAACATCGCGAAGAGCCTCGCTTTCCACAAGCAGCACGGCAAGCTGGCCACGATCACCGCGGTCCAGCCGCCCGGACGCTACGGTGCGATCGAGCGCACCGACAACTTGGTGACCGGCTTCGCCGAAAAGCCGCGCGGCGACGGAGGCCTGATCAACGGTGGCTTTTTTGTGCTGTCGCCAAAGGTGCTGGATCTCATCGAAGGCGACCAGACCAGCTGGGAAAGCGAGCCGCTCTGCCAACTGGCCGCCAGAGGTGAAATGATGGCCTTCGAGCACCAGGGCTTCTGGCAGCCCATGGACACCATGCGCGACAAGAACCTGCTGGAAGAGCTCTGGGACAGTGGCCAGGCACCGTGGAAGATCTGGAAGTGACAGCGATCCCCGATTCCAACTTCTGGCGCGGCAAGCGCGTCCTCGTCACCGGGCACACCGGGTTCAAGGGGGCTTGGCTGACCTTGTGGCTGCACCGGATGGGAGCCAGTGTGGCGGGCATCAGCCTGCCGCCCAATACCTCGCCCAGCCTTTTTGAGCTGGCCGGACTCGAAGCCTTGTGCGACAGTTGCTACTGCGATATTCGCGACGCGACGAAGCTGGCGGGGCACATCGCATCCGTCGAAGCAGAAATCGTGTTCCATCTGGCGGCGCAGCCGCTGGTTCGGGCCAGCTATCAGGATCCGCTGGGCACCTACGCCACCAACGTCATGGGCACGGCGAACGTTCTGGATGCGTTGCGCGGCACGGCCTCTCCACGCGTCGCCTTGATGATCACCACCGACAAGGTTTATCGCAACAACGAATGGACCTGGCCCTATCGGGAAGACGACGCGCTTGGCGGGCACGATCCCTACAGTGCAAGCAAGGCCGCATGTGAAATCGTCATCGACAGCTATCGCAAGGCCTTTCTTGCCGATCGGGGCGTCGCCCTTGCCAGTGCGCGAGCCGGCAACGTGATCGGCGGCGGCGACTGGTCGGCCGATCGCCTGATCCCCGACGCCATTAGAGCCTGGCAAGCCGGCGACACGCTGGAAATCCGCCGCCCCGATGCGGTGCGTCCCTGGCAGCATGTGCTGGAGCCGCTTGCGGGTTATCTCGTTCTCGCCCAGCGGCTCTGGGAAAGCGCCAACCTAGCAGACGCCTGGAATTTCGGTCCCTTAACTCAGGATGCCGCCACCGTGCGCGACGTGATCAAACTGGCGCGGGCCGCCTACGGCAAGGGCGAGGCGCGTTATGGGAATGGTGCCGAGGGTCCGTACGAAGCCGGCTGGCTTGCGCTGGAAATCGCCAAGGCCCGGCATACCCTCGGTTTCCAGCCGCGACTGCCGCTGGCGAAAGCAGTCCGCCTCACCATGGCGTGGTATCGATCGCAAAAGTCCGGCGCGGATGCGCGTCGACTTTGCGAGATGGACATTGCCGCTTTCGAGGCTGCCGCTTGAGCCGCTTCGCCATTTCCGACTTGCCTGCGGCCGGGTTGAAGTGTGTCACGCGCCAGCGTCTGGGCGACGCGCGGGGTTTCCTCTCCCGCCTGTTCTGTGCCGAAGAGTTCGCGCTTGCCGGATGGCACAGGCCGGTCGTCCAGATCAACCATACTCATACCGCAAAGCGTGGCACGGTACGCGGCATGCACTATCAGGTCCCGCCGCACGCAGAGATGAAGCTGGTGAGCTGCATTCGCGGCGAGGTCTTCGACGTGGCGGTGGACCTGCGCGCCGCTTCGCCGACCTTCCGGCAATGGCACGCGGAAATCCTCTCGGCAGACAATGGACGGGCGTTGCTGATTCCGGAAGGCTTCGCGCATGGTTTTCAGACCCTGAGCGACGACTGTGAAATGCTGTACTTGCACACAGCGGCCTACGCGCCTGCTGCCGAAGCGGGGTTGCGCGTAGACGACCCTCACCTCGGCATCGCCTGGCCACTGCCGATTGCCGAGCTTTCGGCGCGCGACAGGGGGCACCCATTGTTGACCCCGCAATTCAAGGGAATGGACGACGCATGAAATGCCGCCACTGCGGAACCCCGCTGACCCTCATGTTTCTTGACCTCGGTTGCGCACCGCCGTCGAATGCCTATCTGCATGCGGCCGACCTCGAGCGTCCGGAGCTGTGCTACCCGCTCAAGATAATGGTCTGTAATCGCTGCTGGCTAGTACAGACCGAGGACCATGCCCGGGCGGATGAACTATTTTGCCCAGACTACGCTTATTTCTCGAGTACCTCTACCAGTTGGTTGGCCCACGCCGCTCGCTACTCAGAGGACATGATTGTCCGGCTTGGACTGACCGCGGACAGCTTCGTGATCGAAGTCGCGTCCAACGATGGCTACCTGCTGCGGAATTTTGTCGCCGCCGGCATTCCGTGCCTTGGCATCGAGCCGACGGTCAGTACCGCCGCCACCGCAGAGAAGCTCGGCATACCCGTGTTGCGCGAATTCTTCGGCGAGCAACTGGGCCGCCAATTGGCCGCCCAGGGCAGGCAGGCGGACCTCATCGCCGGCAACAACGTCTACGCCCATGTGCCAGACATCAACGATTTCACGCGGGGCCTGCAGGCCGCCCTCAAGCCCGGCGGCACGATCACGCTGGAATTTCCGCACTTGATGCAGTTGCTGGAACACACCCAGTTCGACACGGTGTACCACGAGCACTTTTCCTACCTCTCGCTCTATTCCGTCAACCGGGTTTTCCAGGCCGCCAACCTGCGCATCTTGCACGTCGAGCAGCTGTCCACCCATGGCGGCAGCTTGCGCGTCTTCGGCTGCCATGCGGACGAGCCGCGCCTGGCGACACAAGCCGTTGCCGACTTGCTGGCCGAGGAAGCACGGCGGGGGCTGCAGGCGATTGCCGTCTACCAGGAGTTTCAGGAGCGTGCCAACCGGGTCAAGGACGACCTCCTGGGTTTTCTCATCGAGCAGAAGCGCACGGGAAAGAAGGTTGCGGCCTACGGTGCCGCGGCCAAGGGCAACACTCTGCTGAACTACGCGGGCGTAAAGCCCGACCTGTTGCCGTTTGTCTGCGACGCCGCGAAGATAAAGCAGGGCAAGTTCATGCCGGGCAGCCGCATTCCGATTCTGCCGCCGTCGGCCCTGACAACGTATGAACCCGATTACGTGATCATTCTGCCTTGGAACATCGCCGCCGAAGTGCGAAACCAGCTTGCCGGTCTGACTGGTCGCGGCACCCGCTTCGTCACGGCCGTGCCGCGCCTGGAGATTGCATGAAATCCCGCATCCTCTATACCAAACCCTCGATCACAGAGCTCGAGGTCCGCTACGCGACCGATGCCGCCGCCAATGGCTGGGGTGACAGGTGCTACGAGTACATCCATCGTTTCGAGGAAATGTTCAAGGCTCATCTTGGCGTGAAGTACGCCATTGCCACGTCGAGTTGTACCGGCGCGCTGCACATGGGCATGGCCGCCCTCGGGATCGGCCCCGGCGACGAAGTGATCCTCGCCGACACGAACTGGATCGCCACCGCCGCGCCCATCGTTCATCTGGGCGCCACGCCCGTCTTTGTCGATATCCTGCCTGACTCGTGGTGCCTCGACCCCGCGCGCGTCGAGCAGGCCATCACTCCGCGAACCCGGGCGATCATCGCCGTGCATTTGTACGGCAACCTTTGCGACATGGACCGTCTGCTGGCGATTGGCGAGAAGCATGGCATTCCGGTGATCGAAGATGCCGCCGAGGCTATCGGCTCCGTCTACAAGGGCAGGCGCGCGGGCTCGATTGGGAAGTTCGGCACTTTTTCCTTCCATGGCACCAAAACGGTCACGACGGGCGAGGGTGGCCTTTTCGTTACCAGCGACAAGGCCCTCTTTGATACCGTTCTGACCCTGAGCAATCACGGCCGGGCGATCGGACAGACGAAGCAGTTCTGGCCGGACATGGTTGGCTTCAAATATAAAATGTCCAACGTGCAGGCGGCCATCGGCTGCGCCCAGGTCGAGCGTATCGATGAACTGATACAACGCAAGCGCTCGATACTCGGTTACTACCGGGAGGAACTGGACGCCCTGCCGGGCCTCGCCATGAATCCCGAGCCAGAGGGGTCGCAGATCGGTGCATGGATGCCGACCGTAGTTTTCGGAAGAGATACCGGGATCACCCGAGAGGTTCTCCAGGACGCGTTCGCGAGGGAAAACATCGATGCACGGGTTTTCTTCTGGCCATTGAGTGCGTTAGCCGCGTTTGAGCCCGTGCCGACGAATGGCTTTGCTTGGGAAATTCCAGGCAGAGCGATAAACTTGCCGAGTTTTCACGATATTGGCGAAGATGATCTGCAACGCGTCGTTGCCGTAGTCAAGTCTGTTCTCAATGTGTGAGCGCTTTGCAATATGGGGCTGTGCCGGCCATGCCAAGGTATTGGCCAGTCTTGTTGCCATGCGAGGTGGGCGCGTGGTTTCGCTCTTCGATAATCGCGAGCTTCCTTCTGTTTTGCCCGGGGTGCCGGTATTTTTCCGAGAAGCGGGATTCAGCGCGTGGGCAAAATCGATTTCCGACCTGTCGAATGTCATTGGGCTGGTGGCCATTGGCGGTAACCGTGGCCGTGACCGTATGGTGATACAGGGTCTTTTTCGCAACCGCGGCATGCGGCTGATGCCTGTCGTCCATCCCACAGCTTTCGTCTGTGCAACGGCTCGGCTAGGGGCGGGTACTCAGGTTCTGGCGCAGGCCGTGGTGGCAGCCGATGTTCGCTTGGGGGAGGTCTGCATAATCAACCACAAGGCGTCCGTTGACCATGGATGCCAGCTGGGGGATGGCGTTCATGTCGCTCCGGGGGCAACACTGTGCGGTTGTATAAGAACCGGAGATAACGTCATGATCGGGGCAGGCGCTGTTGTCTTGCCGAACTTGATCATTGGTGCCGACGCTACGATCGGTGCCGGCGCGGTTGTTACGAAAAACGTTCCGGCCGGAGCCGTAATAGTAGGCAACCCAGGGCGGCAGCTTTCCGTAATCCTTTAAACATTGATTCGAAATTTCCGGGAGATTTGGTTGACCTACTACGATCAGTTCAAACGCGAAGGGCAAAAAGAAATTGAGATGCTCGGCGCAGACAAGGAATTGGCGGCGCTATCGATTGGGTGGATAAATCAAGCAAACACCCATAAATACTCTTATCACTTTGAGTGGCAAGGACGCCCAATCATTCAGTACCCCCAGGATATGGTGGCGATGCAGGAGCTGATCTGGACGATCAGACCGGACCTGATCATCGAAACAGGGATCGCCCACGGTGGATCACTTATCTTCAGTGCATCAATGCTTGCATTGCTGGATATGACCGAGGCGATAGAGCAATCCACAGCCTTTGATCCCAGGATGTCCCGGCGCAAGGTTCTTGGAATAGATATAGACATTCGCTCGCACAATCGGCAGGCGATCGAGGCTCACGCCATGGCCTCACGAATTCAGATGATCCAGGGATCCAGTGTCGCTCCTGAAATCATCGAAGAAGTAAAGCAAGTGGCCAAAGGGTATGACCGGATACTTGTCTGCCTGGACTCCAACCACACCCATGAACATGTGTTGGCGGAACTCGAAGCCTACGCCCCCCTGACCAGTCAAGGCAGCTACTGCGTGGTGTTCGACACTGTAATCGAAGACATGCCTGCAGATATGTTCCCGGATCGCCCCTGGGGCCTCGGGAATAACCCTAAAACTGCGGTAATGGAATTCCTGAAATCAAACAAGATGTTCGACATCGACAGGACTATTGAGAACAAACTCCTGATCACGGTTGCGCCAAGCGGCTATCTGCGGCGGGTATCAGCGTAATGATCGAACCTCCTGGAACTCGACCCTAGTTCGCAATGCTACGGATAATTCCGCGGCTCGATATCAAGGGCCCCAATCTCATCAAGTCGATCAGCTTCGAAGGCCTCAGGGTGCTTGGCGATCCGGCCGAATTCGCGTACGAATACTATGCCGGTGGCGCCGACGAGCTGTTGTTCATGGATACCGTGGCGTCGCTGTATCAGCGGCAACAGTTCATCGATCTCATCAATCGCGTTGCTGCGGACGTCTTCATACCCATCATTGTTTGTGGCGGCGTCAGGTCGCTTGAAGACATGGAAACGGTACTGCGCAATGGTGCGGACAAGATTGGAATCAACACCGCCGCGGTAGCGACTCCGACGCTCATTACTCAGGGCGCCGAGGTTTTCGGCAAGCAGTGCATGGTGCTTTCCATCGAAGCCAAGAAGGTCGGGCCGGGAAAGTGGGAGTGCTACACCGACAACGGACGGGAGCGATCCGGTCTCGATGCAGTTCAGTGGGCAGTGCGTGCCGAGGAACTGGGTGCGGGGGAGATCCTTGTCACCTCGGTGGACAACGACGGCACGCGCGCAGGTTTCGATGAGGACCTGGTGCTTGGCATACGCAGATCGGTTTCGGTTCCGGTGATAGCTTCCGGTGGCGCCGGCAAGCCGGCTGACGTCGCTCGTTTGCACAATCAGGCGAACCCCAGCGGCGTCTGCATCGCGACCATGCTGCATTACGGCGTGGCGGACATTGCGGGCTTGAAGAATGCGTTGGCGGATGACGGCATCAAGGTGCGCCGCGCCCTCGAGGGGAAATCATGACCACGCTCGGTGTCATCGACTACCGATGCGGAAACCTGTTCAATTTGGTCAAGGCACTGAAGTACGTGGGCGCGCCGGAATGCGAGATCGTGACCGATGCGAACGAGATCGGTCGGTTCGACAAGCTGGTTCTGCCGGGGGTCGGCTCCTTCAGGAAGGGGATGCAGAACATCGTGCATGCCGGCCTCGACGGCGCGATGCGCAGGCACGCAAGCGAAGGCAAGCCCCTGCTGGGAATTTGCGCCGGCCTGCAGCTCCTGACGAAATCGAGTGAGGAATTCGGCAAGACGGAAGGCCTGGGATTGATCGACGGCGAGGTGGTCTCGCTCAGGCGGCTCGACAGCGACCCGGATGTCCTGGTGCCCAACATCGGCTGGCACGAGGTGATGGCAAAGCCGCAAGATGTCCGCTCCAGCGGGAAGGCCCTGCCCTCGCCGCGATTGTTTGCGGGCGTCGAGCCCGGGGCCTTGTGCTATTTTGCGCACTCCTATGCGCTGGCTTCGATTTCCGAAGACATTCCCTGCTGGACCACGCGATTCGCCCGAAGCGAATTCGTGTCCGCATTCGAGAAGGACAATCTGTTCGCGGTGCAGTTTCATCTCGAACTCAGCGGCCATACCGGCCTGACGATACTGAAGAACTTCATCTCGATTTAGCCTGAACTTGTACTGGAGAAAACATTGACAACGAAACCTGTGAACGCCGACAGCCGGCCCGCCGTCAAATATGGCCTGCCCGAGGAGGTCGTCTTCTGCAAAAAGTGCGTGATCTCGAATCAGCGCCCGACGACGACCCTGGAATTCAAGAACAGCTCGTCGCAAGTCAAGACGACGACTGCATTCAACGAGGACGGGGTCTGCGATGCCTGCATCTGGGCGGAAAAGAAGAAGACCGAAGTCGATTGGGCACAGCGGGAAGGGGAGCTGGTTCAACTGCTGGACCGCTTTCGCAGCCGGGACGGTTCGTATGACGTGATCGTGCCGGGCAGCGGCGGCAAGGATTCGGCGTTTGTCGCCCACCTCCTGAAGGAAAAGTACGGCATGCACCCGCTTACCGTTACCTGGGCCCCGCACATCTACACCGACATCGGATGGCGGAATTTTCAGGCCTTTATCCATTCCGGATTCGACAATGTGCTGATCACGCCGAATGGCAAGGTTCATCGGCTGCTCACCCGGCTGGCCTTCCTCAATCTGGGACACCCGTTCCAGCCTTTCATCCTCGGCCAGCGCAACGTCGGGCCGCGCGCCGCCTTGCAGAACAACGTCAAGCTGGTGTTCTACGGCGAAAACGTCGCCGAGTACGGGAACAACTGGCGCGACAATTTGTCGCCCCTGATGAGCGAAATCCTGTACACGGGAGTGAACATCAACGACGACAACCTGCTGATCGGTGGCGTGCCGATCCGGGAACTGATGGCCAAGCATGGGCTGGACCGCAGCGACCTGCTGCCCTATGCCTCGATCCCGGCGCATGCCGCTCGCGACGCGGGCATCGAGATGCACTACATGAGCTACTACAAGAGCTGGGTCCCTCAGGAGAACTACTATTACGCCGCCGAGAACACGGGTTTCAAGCCGAACACCGAGAGAACGCAGGGAACCTATTCGAAGTACAGCAGCATCGACGACAAGACCGACCCTTTCCATTACTTCATGACGCTGGTCAAGTTCGGCATCGGCCGCACCACGTACGACGCAGCTCAGGAAATCCGGACCGGCCACATCACCCGCGAAGAAGGGGTGGCTCTGGTAAGACGATACGACACGGAGTTCCCGGACAGATATTTCAAGGAATTTCTTGAGTACATGGATATTTCGGAGCGCGAATTCTGGGAAGCGGTCGATGGCTTCCGCTCTCCCCACCTCTGGAAAAAGAACGAAGCCGGCGCGTGGGAGCTGAGGCATCAGGTCGAGTAGCGGGGGGCGCAGGATTTCCTCTTCTGCTTGTGGCGATTCAGAAGGCCAGGCCATGTCCGATTTGAAAGACAGCGCTGCGATATTGGTCAGTATCGGGTTGCCTACGTACAACAGAGCCGGGACGTTGAGACGGGCGATCGCCTCGGCACTCGCGCAATGCCACCGAAATATCGAGTTGGTGATCTCCGACAACGGATCGACCGACGAAACGGAGGCAATTTGCCGGGAATTTGCGGCGGCCGATGCCAGGATCAAGTACATTCGTCATCCGAAGAATCTGGGCCCCACGCCGAATTTTCTTTGTGCAGTGGAAAAATCGTCGGGCGAATTCTTCATGTGGCTTTGCGATGACGACTGGATCGACCCGAACTATGTCTCGGAATGCCTGAAGGAACTTGTTGGCAGTGCGGAAACCGTCTTGGCGGGAGGGGTCTCCAAGTACTATCACGGCGACGAGTATCGGCATACCGGTGCGCCGACGAATTTGCTTCAGAGCGGCAGGCTCGATCGCATGCTTGCCTACTATGACACCGTTGAAGATAACGGGATCTACTACGGCCTCTGGCGGATGTCCCACATTACGCGCGTTCCCTGCGTGAACACGATGGGGACTGATTGGCTTACGTTGGCCGCAGCCGCATATTCAGGCAAGATCCGGACTGTACCGACCACCTGCATTCACCGGGATCTCGGGGGTTCCACCGTGAGCTTTGCGGCGATCGCCGAGCAAATGGAGTTGCCTGGTCATGAACAACATTTTCCGTATCTGTCGATAGCGGTGAATGCGGCGTACGATGTACTCTCCCGGGCTTGGCCATTCAATGAGTTGCCGCGGCATATTCGGCTCTACCTGGCAATCAGGGTGTTTTACAAGCTGGTGAGTAGGTATGTTGTCCGCCGGGCGATTATCAATCTGGTAGTCAGTGCCAGATCGCGAATTCTGGGTGCTCGCTCCTGATTACCGCTACGGCGTCACTTCGCGCGGCTTGCTTGCCGAGACATTTGAATTGACATGACGATGAAGCCGAGCATCACCTTATTCATACCGACCAAGAACGAGATCGAAGGCCTGCGGGAGATCATGCCGCGGATCAAGCGGGAATGGGTCGACGAGATTTTCATCCTCGATGCCGGTTCGACGGACGGGTCCAAGGAGTTCCTTGTTGCCAACGGGTACCAGGTGGTCGATCAGCAGACGAAGGGGGTCAAGGGGGCCTTCTGGGAGGCGTTCGAAATGATCAAGGGGGACGTCATCATTCCCTTTTCGCCAGATGGCAATTCGATCCCCGAGGACATTCCGAAGCTCGTTGAAAAGATCAATGAGGGATACGACATCGTTATCGCCTCGCGCTACCTCGGCGCTGCCAAATCACATGACGACGATATCCAGTCTGCAGTGGCCAACTCGGTGCTGACGGGTTTGATCAATCTCCTGTTCCGCACCGGATACACCGATGCGATAGGGATGTACAAGGCGTTCTACAAAAAGCATCTGTACGAACTGGGAATCGACAAGCGCAAGGACGAGCATTCTGAAATAATGCTACCGGCCCGCGGAGCACGCTACGGGCTCAGGATCACCGAGATTCCGTCGCCGGAACCGCCGCGCCTCGGGCCACAAGGAAGCCGCGCACATCCCGGTGCTTTTGGAAAGTACAAGAGCGGGATATTGATTCTGAAGACCATCTTCCGCGATGCGCTTTTCTACTGGCCAAAATGATGTTGTGCAAGCGCATATCACCACAACCCCGGCTTTTTCGCCGATTCAGGACTGACCGATGATCATCAGCCGAACACCCTTTCGCGTTTCCTTCTTCGGGGGCGGGACCGATTACCCCAAGTGGTTCCAGGAACACGGTGGCGTCGTGCTATCCACCTCCATCGACAAGTATTGCTACATCACTTGTCGCTACCTGCCCCAGTTTTTCGAGCACAACTACCGGATTGTCTATTCGAAGATCGAGAACGTCCGCACCATCGACGAGATCGTCCATCCTGCCGTGAGGGCTGTACTCGAGTATTACCACTGTGCAAAGGGCCTCGAGATTCATCACGATGGAGACCTGCCGGCGCGCTCCGGCCTTGGCTCCAGCTCCTCTTTCACCGTTGGCCTGATCAATGCGGTGATGGCCCTCAACGGCAGCTATATCTCCAAGGAAGCGCTTGCGGCACAGGCCATCGATATCGAACAGAATGTAATCGGGGAGAGCGTTGGATCCCAGGATCAGATTTCCGCCGCGTTCGGCGGCTTCAATCGCATCGAGTTTCTCAGGGATGGCTCCTTTCAGGTTACGCCGATCATTCTGAGGAAGTATCGCCTGCACGAACTGCAGGACAGCCTGATGCTCTATTTCACCGGCCTTTCCCGCAATGCGCCCGAGATTGCGCAGTCGAAAATCGCGAATTTCAAAAATCGCGAAACCGAGCTCCTGCGCATGAAGGCGATGGTGGACGAGGCCATCACGCTGCTGCAGGGCAATGGGCCGATCGCCGATTTCGGCCGGTTGCTGCACGAAAGCTGGCAGTACAAGCGGACGCTTTCGAGCAAGGTGACGACACCGGAAGTGGATGATATCTTCGACATCGCCATGGCCAACGGCGCCATCGGTGGCAAGCTGCTGGGTGCGGGCGGCGGGGGCTTTGTGCTGCTCGTCGTGCCGCCGGAACGACAGGCGCAGGTTCGGGACAAACTTCAACACCTGGTCAACGTGCCGTTCCGCTTTGAGAGCTCTGGTAGCCGAATCGTGCTCTACCAGCCCAACGGGCTGTAAATCAGGTGAGACAAATGCAATCTCTGAATTTGACCGAAAAGGCGCGGTGGGTGTGGCGCGAAACCCTCAGGGTGAATCGCCGCGCCCCGGAAACGCGGGTGGCATCATCCCTTTCTCCCGTCGAAATCTTCGTGGCGCTGTATTACGGCGGCGTGCTCCGTTTCGATGCGAAAGATCCGCGCGCCGAATGGCGGGACCGGTGCATCATCAGCAAGGGACATGGTTCGATCTGCATGTACCCGATCCTCGCCGACCTTGGCTTCTTCCCGATGGCTGAACTGGAGCGTGTCTGCGAAGCAGGCAGTTTCCTGGGCGGCATTCCTGATCCGGTGATTCCCGGGTATGAAACGGTGAATGGCTCATTGGGCCATGGACTGGGAGTCGGTGGCGGGGTTGCGCTCGCACTCAAACGCAAGAAGAGCGAGAGCAGCGTATTCGTGGTCGCCGGCGACGGCGAGCTGCACGAGGGGGCCAATTGGGAGGCAATCATGTTTGCATCCCATCACCGGCTCGACAACCTCAATTTGATTGTCGACGACAATCGCATCAGCATGCTCGGACGTACCGAGAGCATCGTTTCGCACGGCGCCCTGGCGGCTCGGCTCACGGCCTTTGGGTGGCATTGCGCCGAGGTCGACGGCCATGACGTCGAGGCGGTGCACGCCGCCTTGCTGAATCTCAAGTCGCAGGCGGATGGCAGGCCGAAGGCGCTCATCGCGAGAACAATAAAGGGCCGCGGCGTGCCTACCCTGGAAAACGCCGACCTGTGTCATGTGATGACCGTGAAGCCCGAGATCATCGACAGCCTGCTGGGACCCCACTCATGAGCGCCAAACCGCTTGCCATGCGGGATGCCTTTCTCGAACGCGTCTGGCGCGCGATGGGCGAGGACGAAGGCATCTTCTTTACCTGTGCAGACTTCGGCTCGCCTGTGCTCGACAAAATCCGCGAGCAATTTCCGGATCGTTTCGTGAACGTTGGAATTGCCGAGCAGAATCTGATCAATGTCTCCGCCGGACTGGCGATCGAGGGCTACAAGGTTTTTGCCTACGCGATCGCACCGTTCATCACGATGCGATGCTACGAGCAGGTACGGGTCAGCTTGGCATTGCTGTCCGTTGTCAGACCCATGAACGTGAATCTGGTCGGTGTCGGGGCCGGCTACAGCTATGTGGTGTCGGGGCCGACGCACCAGTGCTATGAAGACCTCACCATCATGCGCGCCCTGCCAAATTTCAGTATCTATTCCCCTGCGGATCATGTTACAGCCGCAGCGCTTTTCGACGAGTGCGTCGGACGCAGTGGTCCCAAGTACCTTCGCCTGGACGCGCAAGTTCTTCCGGCGCTCTACGGCGATCGCACACCGGATGCCCGTCGCGGCTTTGAAGTTCATCGGGATGGTGGCGAGATATGCCTGTTGGCCACCGGCTTCATGGTGCATACGGCGTTACAGGTGGCGGAGCGGATGGCCAAGGCCGGCATCGGGGTCGGCGTGATCGATCTGTTCGACATTACCGGGTTCGATGAGGCGGAACTGATGGCTACTCTGCGGCCATATCGCGGCATTGTGACCATGGAAGAGGGCTTTCGCGGGAGGGGCGGTCTGGATGCCATGATGTTCAATCTTGCGGCCAACCGGGAAGGCATTGCTTCGATCCTCAATATCGGCGTCGAAGGAGCCTATAGTTTCGAGTTGGGAACCCGGGCCGAACTTCACGAGCAGGTCGGGATCGGTGCCAACGCAGTATTCACCAGCGTGTCCCGATTCATGGATAGGGTTTCAAACAAAATTCACAAGACTGGCCAGGGATCATGAAATTTCCATTAATGCGAAACAACATCCTGCGTGAAGACCTGGATGCCGTCATAGAGCATCTGAAGCAGGATGATCCGATTCTTACGCAATCGACCAACGTGCGGGCCTTCGAGGCTGAGTGGTCCCAATGGCTGGGAGTGAAACACAGCGTTTTCATAAACTCCGGCGCCTCGGCCAATCTGCTGACCATGGCGATCCTGCGCATTCGTCATCCGGAAGGCGGTGAGGTCATCGTGCCGCCGCTGGCCTGGATATCCGACATTGCCTCCGTCCTGCAAAATGGCTTCAAGCCGGTATTCGTGGATATCGATCCGCGAACCCTGTCCATGGACCCGGCGCAGGTCCTCGCGAAAATCAGCGACAGGACGCGGGCGGTTTTCCTCACGCATGTCCAGGGTTTTGACGGCCTGACCGACGAATTGCTGGCAGAACTGGATCGCCGTGGCATCCCGCTGATCGAGGACGTCTGCGAATCGCACGGGGCGACCCACAACGGAAAGAAGCTGGGTGCCTTCGGCTGGATTTCCAACTTCTCTTTCTACTACGCCCACCACATGAGCACCATCGAGGGTGGCATGGTGTGTACCGACGACGACGAGGTCTATCAGCAGCTTCGTATGCTGCGGTCCCACGGAATGGTCCGCGAAGCAACCGACCCGGAGGTCAAGGCCGCCTACCAGCGCGACAACCCGGAGCTCAATCCGGAGTTCATCTTTGCCTATCCCGCCTACAACGTTCGCAACACGGAAATCGGCGGCATCATGGGCCGCAGCCAGCTCAAGCGGCTGGACCAGAACGTCGCGCGCCGCAATCACAACTTGCGGCGTTTTCTGGATCTCATCGATGCGGGCAAGTACCGGAAGGATTTCAAGCTCGAAGGCTGCAGCAACTACGCCTTCAACCTCGTGCTGAACAAGGCTGACGACGACCTGGTGCAACGCGTGATGAAGAAAATGCGCGACTCCGGGATTGAGTTCCGGCGTGGCAGTGCGGGCGGCGGCAACCAGATTCGCCAGCCCTACCTGAAGGGCATCGTGCCCGCGGGCCATCATCTTCACTTCCCGGAGGTTGAGCACATTCATTTCTATGGCTTCTACATCGGAAACTTTCCCGACTTGCGCGACGAGGAAGTCGATGAGTTGTGCGCCATCCTGAATTCGGTATGACGCTGTTTCGAAAGCTGTTGGCGGCTCGCACGAACCCATGACGTCAGCCATCATCTTGGCCGGTGGATTGGGCACACGTCTGCGCGATGTGGTGCCCGACCTGCCCAAGCCAATGGCACCATTGAATGGCCGACCATTCCTCGAATACCAGCTCGATTACTGGATCGCGCAGGGGGTCCGCCATTTCATTCTGTCGATTGGCTATCGTAGTGAGGCGATCGTCTCGCATTTCGGCGAAACCTACGGCGGGGCACGCCTCGAATATGCGGTGGAAACCGAGCCTCTCGGTACCGGTGGCGGCCTCCTGCTGGCGATGGGTTTGTTGGCGAGTGACGATCCGTTCCTGCTGTTGAACGGAGATACATTTTTCGAAGTGAGCCTCAGCCAACTGGCGGCCTTCCACTCCGCGCGGAAGTCGGACTGGACCCTGGCGCTCTTCCGTACTCGCGAGGTTGGGCGCTACATGGGGCCCAGCGTGGATGGGGATGGGCGCATCCTGTCCCTCCGATCCGAAGCGGGAATTGCCGAACGCCTTGCCAATGGAGGCGTGTACCTCATATCTCCGCACATCATTCGCAGCTCCAACTTGCTAGCGGGGCAGCGTGTTTCTCTCGAGGATGAAATCATGCCGGGCGCTCTTGCGGCTGGAGGCCGCTTCTTCGGACTGGAGTGCGAGGGACGGTTTATCGATATCGGCGTGCCGGAGGACTATCGACGCGCCGCAGACTTCGTGGCCGGACAGGAAGCAGCCCCATGAGCCGCTACTCCGACACCCTGGTGCGTAACCTGGAGGAATCGATTGCCGCCAAGCGTTCGCTGCTTGGGCGAACCGACCAGATCGAAGCCTTCGACCGTGCCGTGACCGCGGTGGTGGCCGCCTATAAGGCGGGCGGGCGACTGTATATCGCCGGCAATGGTGGCTCGGCCGCCGACGCCCAGCACCTGGCCGCGGAATTTGTCAGCAGGCTGGCGCGGGATCGGGGGCCCCTGCCCGCCGAGGCGCTGACGACAGACGCTTCCATCCTCACGGCGATCGGCAACGACTATGGTTTCGATTTGATCTTCGCGCGCCAGGTGGAAGGCAAGATGCGCCCCGGTGACGTATTCCTGGGAATCACCACCTCGGGCCATTCACCCAATATCAACAAGGCGCTTGAATCGTGCCGCAAGTTGGGAATCACGAGCATCGTCTTTGGTGGCCGCGATGGTGGTGATGCGGCGCCACTCGTCGACCACTGTGTGCTGGCGAGCGGGGACAGGACAAGCACCATTCAGGAACAGCACATCGTGCTGGCCCATTCGCTGTGCGAATGCGTCGAGACCGATCTGTTCGGCGATACCGGAAGACAACTTTAGCTAACTGGAGAAACTTACTATGAGTCTGAATATTTTGGTAACAGGTGGTGCGGGATACCTTGGCTCGACCATGGTTCCAGACCTTCTCAATGCGGGTTACAAGGTGACGGTACTGGACAACTTCATGTTCAAGCAGACCAGCCTCAACCACGTCTGCCACCATCCGAATTTTTCGGTGATCAAGGGCGACATTCGCTCCGAGAGCACCATGGTGCCTCTGTTGAAGAATGCGGACGCCATCATTCCACTGGCGGCGCTTGTCGGCGCGCCATTGTGCAGCCTGGATCCGGTGGGCGCCACTACCATCAATCACGATGCTATCTTCATGATGCTGAAGCACGTATCCAAGGAGCAGATTGTTCTCATGCCGACTACCAACAGTGCCTACGGTACCGGTGACGAGAACAACTTCTGCACCGAGGAATCGCCTCTGCGCCCCATTTCCCAATATGCGATCGAAAAAGTGGGGATTGAGAAAGTGCTTATGCAGCATCCGAACGCGATCAGTTTCCGTCTCGCCACGGTATTTGGCATGTCGCCGCGCATGCGAATCGACTTGCTGGTCAACGACTTTACCTACCGCGCCGTCTATGATCGCTTCGTTGTCCTGTTCGAGAGCCACTTCAAGCGCAACTACATTCACGTCCGCGACGTATCTCGTGTTTTTCAGCACGCCATCGCCAATCACGACCGGATGAAAGGACAGATCTACAACGTGGGCCTGTCGGATGCGAACGTGTCGAAGAGGGAACTCTGCGAACACATCCAGAAGCAGCGACCGGATTTCACTTTCATCGAGGCGCCGGTAGGCAAGGATCCCGATCAGCGCAACTACATCGTTTCCAATGCCAAGATCGAGGCCACCGGCTACAAACCCGCATTCTCGCTGGATGCCGGCATAGGGGAATTGATCAAGGGCTACACGATGATCCGCAACTCGCTTTACGGCAACGTCTGAGCAATCGTCGGCCGTGGCGTTGAGATAACGATGGCACAGCGCCAAGCTCCTTCTGAGGTAACCGTACGGGATAGCCCGACTTCGGTCGGCATCGAAGAAACGCTTTTCGATGAGGCAGATGTAGCCGACGCCGCCGCGTTTGAATTCGAGGCGGCGGCCCCGCGCAACGGAATTTTGGCGACGGTCGGTCGTATTGTCAGGCGCAAGCGATTCGTCTTTGCGGTCGGCATCCTGGGGTTGGCTGTTGCCGGGCTTGCGCTCAAGCGGGCGGGATATCTGGCTCCCGAGACCGTGTTCGGATTTCTGGATGCACATCCGTTTCTGGCGCCTTTCGCATTTCTCGTGCTTTTCGTTGCCATGACACTGCTGCTGTTGCCGACGTTGCCACTCAATCTCGGTGCCGGGTTTCTCTGGGGACCCTACTGGGGCGGGCTCTACACTGTCACCGGCGCATCCATAGGTGCGGCCCTGGCGTTTCTCATATCTCGCTATCTTGCAGCCGAGTTGGTAGATCGGCATTTTCGGCACCGGACATGGGTCTGGTTGCTGGAGCAGGTGCGCCAGCAGAACTGGAAAGTGGTGGCCTTTACGCGCATCAACCCCATCTTCCCTACCGCACCGCTGAATTATTTTTTTGGCCTGACCCAGATCCCTTTCTGGTCGTACCTGATGGCGACGGCAATTTTCATCGCACCGTTTGCATTCCTGTTTGCCTATCTCGGTGACTCAGTGGGAGGGTTCCTGCTGCGAGGAGACGCTTACCAGTTTGTCCAGAATATTCTCGGCGCCTCGGCGGCAATTACAACGCTGTTTGCGTTGCGCCTCGCCTTGAAGCATTTGTTGAAAGGCGGTCCGCCGAAGAACTGATCAGGGATGGCCGGGCTTTGCTTTGGCCTTGGTTTCGGACGGGCATCCAAGAGGACTGAAGATCGGCACAGTCCGCCCGAGAAGCTTGTTCCACTCGTTCCGCATCTGTGCTTCCTCCTCAGGCTTGAGACGATCCAGCCGTGCATTCATTTGCGAAGGAAACTGGATCGCCCAGTACCTCGGATCCTTGAATTCGGGAGAGAAGATTTCCTTGGGGATGATTTCTTTAAGGTTGTGGCGCAGTGCCGCAGAAATGTTTGGCAATAACAGCACGATGGAAAGAATCGCGATAAAGGCAGTTGAACCCACCTTTATCCAGAACAGCACCAGCTCTTGGAGAATGGCGCTTTTCTTCAAGCTTGGATACGCCTTCGGAGTCAGCGCCTGTAATCCAAATTCCGTGGCATTGAGTTCAGCCGCGGCCATTTTGTTTTCAAAATCCCGGTAGGCATCCTCAAGCGAAGGTCCGACTCCGCTCACCCGCCATTCAGGAAGATATACGCAGAAACCGTCGGCTTTGCGAACAATTAGCGGATGAAATCCTTTTGACTCGGTGCGAGAAGCTCCATTCATGCCGTTTCCACTTTGATCCATATTCCCGCCTCCACTTGAAACCATCGCCTTACTTCGCCTCGTTGCGCTTCGCCCATACCGAGATCGGCCCGATTAAGGTTTCTTCAAAGCCAATTTCCATTCTAGATCGAAGCTTGTCCGACTGAGCGGATGGAATTGCAAACAAGATATTGTTTCCATACTCCGCAAGGAGTGGTTCCCAATCGCCGTTTGCGACCTTGTACATATCCGCCGATATCTTCGCCTCGTGGGCCGGAATCGTCCTCGCAAGGTAATAAAGGTTTGACCGAAGTCCCGAATAGTAGACAAGGGCAAAAGCATGGCTCGTCCAATTAACTTCTGCTGCCCGCACCGAAGGTGATATCAGAACAACTTGGTGAGTTTTCCCCAACTGCTGAAGCTTTTCAACGTCCTTGATCGAGTACGCACCGCTGACGGGATGCAATGGCTGTGAAGGAACGGGCTTCAAGTAAGGGGATATCTCGATGAGGTGAATTGCGGCCAACCCGATAATGACGGCGTACGCCACAGAGGTAACAGTTCTTGAATGCGCTCCTTGCGATTGGGTGGCCATTTTGGTATTCCAGAGCGACAGACGTCGCACGCTTTCCAGTATCAGGAACAAGCTCAACAGCGAGGCCAGGCGCCCCGGGGCACGGAAGTTGTACACGGCGGGGAATCGATCCGCGATCCAGGCCGCGGGCATCCCGGAAAAGCCAGGGAAGGCTTCACCCAGAATCACCAATTCGTAGCCCATGCTGAAGAAGAACACACCAAGTGACGCGAAACCCACTTTCTTCCATGGGGCGCCAACAATGAGCCGTCCAGGTGTGGTTGCCGCGTTTGTCTTCCCGGCCAGTATTTTTTGCTGCAACGAAACGACCCACGCAACCGCGGTTGCCATCAACACCAATAGCACCGGGGTGCCGACGTAGGCTATGCCTTCGTACTGGCCGGGTCCCAATTGACCCGTGTCAAACGGAAAATGCAACTTTGCAGCCAACGAAGACTCGGGAAATGTTCCGGCTTGCTTTGCAAAGGGAATCAGGGGAGCAAAAAGGTCGGCCACATGGTAGCGTCCCCCCATCCCGAAATCGTAGCTGGTAAATGTATTCGGAACGGCGGGAAGCGGATACATGCCTATTGCGTACAAGGCAAGAAGGCTTAGCGTGGAGCCCGCAATGCAGAAAAAGAAAATGCGGAAGACGCGGTTCCACGAGCTTCGCAGGCCGCCAAGAATTGCCTCATATAACTCGAACACCAACAAGGCGGATGTACCCAGCAGCATTCCGAACAAGGCGTAATTGTCGATTAGGGCTGCCAACGGAAAAATCAGCACGGCGGCAACGTCTTCCCTGAGAGACCACGATCCTCTACGCAATGCAAGCAGCATTGCGTAGATCCAGGCCATGAACAATGGGAAAGACACCACACAAAACGGTTGAAGCCATTCGCTACGTGTCAGGAGGAGAAAGGATGTGCCGGTAAGCAGCGCTCCAAGGGCGCGCAGAAGCTTCCCAGGAACACCAATCGACGCAAGTATTTTTTGGGCAAAGAACGCTGTCAGAAAGCAGGAGAGGATTTCAACCAGTATGAAATAGTCCTGGGTCTGGAAATAGCTGGCTACCGTACCCAAGGCTTTAAAGCTCAGCGCAAACAGCGGTAGAGCACCGACGTTGCCAATATTGGCATCCTCATAGGGGAAGGCCAGATCCTTGATGACCCCGACAGGGAATGACCAAGGTTCCTGAGCAAAGATGAGAAAGCTGACGAGTGTCGTTACGGTTTCATAATTGAAACCGCGAGTGAATCCGGAAAAAGGCAGGCAATATAGGAAACGAATTGAAAAAAGTACCGCGACTCCAGCTGCAATCGTGATTGGGCCAGTGAAATCAATAGAGGACGCGGATCGCTGCTTCACAGGCTGTCTTCGCTTTATCGGATGGTGGCGAATAGTAAACCAAGTTGAATCCTTCACGAAAACCTGATCCTTTTCAAAGTCGCCGTTCCGGAATCAAAGGGATGATGATCGTGTTCGGCGGTGGCGGGGGAGCAGGGCACATTGGTTGCGAAATCGAGTGTTTGTTGAAGATGGGCAAGAATTGGTGCAACGAGTAAAGCAATGATCAGGGTCGCCTACGATTCGCAGATATTTGCGCAACAGCAATTCGGCGGCATTTCGCGCTATTTTTGCGAGCTGGCCAACTGCGTGGCGCAGGCTCCCGATTTCGATAGCCGCGTGGTGGCGCCGCTGCATCGCAACCAGTATCTGCTCGATGCGAAAGACTTGAACCGGGGCGTGTTTTTCAACCCGACCGGCCGCATTACCGGCAAGCTGATGCGAATCGCCAATCAGCTCGTTTCGCCCGGGCAATTGCGCGGCTACGCCCCGGACATCCTGCACGAAACCTACTACCTTGAATCGAACCGCGCCGGCATGGACTGCGCCCGGGTCGTCACGGTCTTCGACATGATCAACGAGCGGCTGGAGCCCGAGTCTTCCGACCGGGACAAGCTGACACGGGCAAAGCGTGCGTCGCTTGCGCGAGCGGATTCCGTGATCTGCATCTCCGAGCACACGCGGCGCGACTTGATCGACCTGCTTGGAGTTGCGGAAGACAAGACTCATGTCGTCCATCTCGGATTCACGCTTACGGCCCTGCCGGCGGCCGAGCGACAGGCGGAGACTCGCCGGCCGTTCCTGCTGTATGTCGGGAAGCGTGACGGCTACAAGAATTTCGACACCCTGCTGACGGCATTTGCCTCCTCGGCCAGACTGCGCTCGGACTTTTCCCTTTTGGCCTTCGGCGGTGGTGGCTTTTCCGCAAGGGAGAAACTCAGGATCGCGGAGTTGGGCCTGGAATCCGGCGAGGTCATTCAGACGGGAGGGCAGGACGATGTTCTGAGCGCCCTCTACAGGGACGCGCGTTGCTTCGTATATCCGTCGATGTACGAAGGCTTCGGCATTCCGCCGCTGGAAGCCATGAGTTTTGGCTGTCCGGTGGTGAGCAGCAACACCAGTTCCATTCCTGAAGTTGTCGGTGACGCGGCCATCACGGTCGATCCGGGCGACGTCGAGGCGATGCGCGATGCGATCGAGCGGGCCGCCTTCGACGAGGACGTCAGGCGCGACCTTGTTTCCAGGGGCGCGACTCGAATCCGGCAGTTCTCCTGGGCAAATTGTGCGGAGGAAACCATGAAGATTTACCGAAGCCTGCTATGAGCAAGAGAGCCCTGATCCTTGGCGTCAGCGGACAGGACGGCGCCTATCTGTCGAAGTTGCTGCTCGATAAGGGGTATCAAGTCATCGGCACTTCGCGAGACGCCGGACTCTCGACGTTTTCCGGGCTGCACCGGCTCGGAATTTTCAACAAGGTGCTGACGGTGTCCACGGTGCTGACCGATTTTCGCAGCGTGCTGGGGACCATCCGAAAGTACCAGCCGACCGAAATCTACAATCTGGCCGGACAGAGTTCAGTGGGGCTGTCTTTTGAGCAGCCCGTCGAGACCATGGAAAGCGTGGTGCTCGGTACCTTGAATGTGCTGGAGGCGATACGTTTCGAAGGCGGGAACATCCGTTTCTACAATGCCGGTTCGAGCGAATGCTTCGGCGACACGGGAGAGCTTGCCGCAACCGAGGCGACTCCTTTCCGGCCACGCAGTCCCTACGCCGTCGCGAAGGCGTCTGCCCATTACCTCGTCGCCAACTATCGCGAGGCCTATAGCCTGTTCGCTTGTACCGGCGTACTGTTCAACCACGAATCCCCCCTGCGCCCCGAAAGATTCGTGACCCAGAAAATAGTCAGCACGGCCGCCCGCATTGCCGCCGGCAGCCAGGAGCGACTTCGCCTCGGCAACATCGAAATCGCGCGTGACTGGGGCTGGGCGCCGGAGTTCGTCGAAGCCATGTGGCGGATGCTGCAGCAGGAAAATGCCGACGATTACATCATCGCCACGGGACGGAGCAAGTCGCTGAGCTACTTTGTCGAACGCGTTTTCGCCCAGAACGGCCTCGACTGGAAAATGCATACGGAGATCGACGGCAGCCTGCTGCGCCCCTCGGACATCCAGGTCAGTCGCGGCAATCCGGGCAAGGCGGCACGGCAACTGGGGTGGACGCCGAACAGGGATATCGACGGCGTGATCGAGGGAATGTGCGAGCGAGCCGGGGGCGCGGCCGATGGAACGCGCGGTGCCGGTTGAGTGGATGCCGCCAGTGCCGGAGCTGCGTTTGACGTGAAATGCAAATGAACGTCCGGCGAATTGTCTTCCTCTACTTTGCTTCGCTGCTGGCCATGGGGCTATTCCATCTGGCCACCACTCCGGTATTCGAAGGATTCGACGAGCCTTGGCATTACTCGGCGATCAGGCAAATTGCTTACCTCGGCAAGATCACCATGCGGGAGGAGAGCTATGTCGATCAATTCGTCCTCGACTATCAGGGGCCGCTGCCGTATGACAGCGGCAGCCCGCCATTTGACCGCAGCATCCCGCCATTTGACCGTGGCACGGCTTACGGGAAATTCGTTCGCGACCGGAAGTTGATTGACAGCTACACGGCGCAGTATCGCGAAAGTGTCCCGCCGGCTCATTTTGCTTCCAGTACCGAGCCCAACAATCTCTACAGGCAACACCCGGCCCTATACTATGCCCTCATGGCGCCAGTCCTCAGGCTGGTCGATGGCACGCCGCTGGTAACGCAGGTTTTCATTTTGCGTTTGCTGTCATATCTGCTGGCGCTGTCCGGGATCGCGCTCGGAATCCTGGCCATCGGCAGACGCGAGCGCCTCGACTCCGGCGAACAAGGCTTTCCCCTGTTGCTTGGGTTTCTGATCTATCCCTATCTGTCTCCGATGTTCTTCCCGGAGTTCGCCCGTGTGGGCAGTGATTCGCTTTGTCTATTTCTGGTCGGTGTGCTGGCCTACCTGGTTTCAAAATGGCTGGCGAACGATGGCGACGTGAAGTCGTCGCTGTCGATAGGCGTGGTGCTCGGGATCGGCTTGCTGACCAAGGCCTTTTTCATTCCCATCGCGGCGGCCGTCTTCATGTATGTCCTGATGCCGGCTTTCGCCGCGCGAGCATTGAACCAGGATCCGGTCAGGCGCATACGGGCAATTGCCGGGATACTTCTGCCGGCCGTGATCATCGGTGGCGGCTGGTATGTCTACAACTATCTGGCATATGGCAGCTTTTCCGGGAGCAATCTGGGCATCTGGCTGGCGCAACGGGGAGGGCTGTTGGCGAATCTGGGCGGCACGTTCTCGCTGTTGGTTTTTGTCCGCGGCCTGGCGGCGGCGGTGGTGACCTACCTGTGGGGCGGCACCCAGTCCCTGGCGCATTTGCCCTACCTGACTTATGCGCCGCTGCTCGCCGCGCTCGGTTGCATCCTCGCCGCATTCTGTTTTCGGCTCAGGAGGATTCCCCTGGCCGATCCGCTTTGGCTTTCGATGTGGCTGGCGGCATTTTTCGCCCTCGGAATAGGAGGGCACGCGGTATCGAACATGGCGGTAGGCGGCAACGGAAACACTCCGGGCTGGTACTTCCATATCCTGGCTCCGTTCCTTGCGCCGGCGATTGGCGTCGGGGTCTATTCGCTGTTCCACAATTCGAAATCGAAGCGCATCTTCTTCGGATTCGCCGCCTACGCCGCGATTTTTCATTGCATCGCGATCTGGCTCCAGCTCACGCTCTTCTCGGGCTGCTCAGTCAAAGGAGATGACAAGCATTATCTGTTTCAGTCGAACTATCTATGCCTCGACAACGCCGCCATGGTTGTTGAAGGGATCAGCCTGTTTGGCTATCCTTTTCTCGCCGGGCTCGGGTTTTGCTGCTGGGTCGTCGCCTCCATTCTGTTGTTCGTTGAATTGCAGCGGATCAGGCAATGGGGTTCGGATTGAATGAGTGCGCAGTGGGGTACGGAAATGCCGAATGAAATTAGCGGAATCGCGGCGGGACCCGCAAAGGATTCCTTGAACATGGCGCTGGTCGGAAGCTCCGGATTTGTCGGAACGACATTGGCGCGGCAGGTGGAATTCAGCGCATTCTTCAGGTCCGGCAACATAGGCGAAATAGCCGGCAGGCACTTCGACTGCATCGTCTGCGCAGCGGCGCCGGCGCAAAAGTGGATTGCCAACCGCGATCCAGAAGCAGACCGGAAGAACATCGACGCTCTGATCGCGCACCTTAAGATGGTGACCTGCGATACCGTCATACTGATCAGTACTGTCGATGTCTTCGGAATGCCAGTCGGCGTCGACGAGAGCACCCCTGTGGATCAGGACGGTTTGCATGCCTACGGGCTTCATCGCCGTTTGCTGGAGGTGTTCGTCGAGACACATTTCCCCGACCATCTGGTTGTGCGGCTGCCTGGATTGGTCGGCCCCGGCTTGCGCAAGAATGTGATTTTCGATTTTCTGAACGACAATAACCTGCAGGCGATCGACAGCCGGGGGTCGTTCCAGTTCTACCCGATGGTGAATCTCTGGTATGACATTCAGGAGGCCCGCCGGCACGGATTGAAACTCGTTCATTTGACCGCCGCGCCGGTTCTTGTCGCGGATGTGGCTCGGCTGGGATTCAACCGGCCGTTCGACCGGGAAAACCCGAATGCTCCGGCAAGCTACGACATGCGCACACGCCATGCCGCGCTTTTCGGCGGGGTCGGAGACTATCAATACAGTCGGCGGGAGTCGATCCAGGCGATCCGCGCCTACGCCCAGTCAGAGCCACGCGCCAAGGCCGCTGGCGAAGGTGGTGCCAAATGAGGCTGGCCATCTCCAACATTGCCTGGGACGTCGCGGAAGACGACAGCGTTGCCGCTTTGCTCCAGCGCTGGAAGGTCGATGCGATTGATATTGCGCCCGGAAAGTATTTTCCCAAGCCAGACCAGGCGACAAGCGTGGAGATCGAGAATGTAAGGCGCTGGTGGGAAGGCCGGGGCATCGAAATTACGGGAATGCAGGCCTTGTTCTTCGGCACGACGGGATTGAACGTTTTCGGGCCGCCCGCCACGCAGGAGACGACGCTGAAGCACCTGGGCGCCGTTTGCCGCATCGGCGGACTGATGGGGGCGACTCGACTGGTATTCGGCTCGCCGAAGAATCGCGATCGCAGTGGCTTGAGCGACGATGAAGCCCTTGCCAAGGCGATCCCCTTCTTTCGCCGCCTGGGTGATATAGCCGCCGCGGAGAGCGTCATGGTTTGCCTTGAGCCTAATCCCCCCTGCTATGGCGCAAATTTCATGACCACCAGCCGGGAAACGGCTGATGTTGTCGAAGCTGTCGGACATCCATCGATACGCATGCAACTTGATACCGGGGCGATGACCATCAACGAAGAGGCGCCACCCGACGTCGTGTCTTCTTATGCCGGCTTGATAGGGCACGTCCATGCCAGCGAGCCCGACCTGGTGCCTTTGGGCGACGGCAGCACCCGGCATGATCTGGTTTTTTCGGTCCTGACGAAATACCTTCCCCGTGCCGTGGTGAGCATCGAGATGGTAGCGACACAGAACGAGCCGCATCTGGCGTCGATCGAGCGGGCGCTTGCCTTCGCGGTCTGCAGCTATCGGCCGCATGAAATAGATGACCACGGCAATCGATCCCGATAGCCGCGCCGGCTGGCAGGTGCCGGAGTTCAGGCCGACGTTGCGGTTCGGGAAGCGGCAGCGGCACTGCATCGTGATTCCCGTCATCAACGAAGGGAGCCGGATCGGGAACCTGCTCGCCCGGATGGCCGTGCTCGGCCTCGATCGGATGGCCGACATTCTTATCGTGGATGGCGGCAGCACGGACGGATCGCTGGCCCCCGAGATTCTCGATTCAGCCGGTGTCAGGGGGCTGCTGCTGAAGACCGGACCCGGCAAATTGAGCGCGCAGCTCCGTTGCGCCTACGCCTTTGCATTGGACGAGGGCTATGAGGGCATCGTGACCATCGACGGCAACGACAAGGACGATCCGGAAGCGATTCCCGGATTTATCGGCGCCCTGGAAGAAGGCGTGGATTTCGTGCAGGCATCGCGGTTCATCCGTGGCGGCGTGGGCGAAAACACGCCCTTGCTGCGCGCCTTTGCAGTCAGGTGCATCCATGCGCCGGTGCTGAGCCTGTCGTCAGGCTTTCACTGGACGGACACCACCCAGGGCTTCCGCGCCTACAGCAGGAAAATGCTCCTCGACCCGAGGATTGCCCCGTTTCGGGACGTCTTCACGGGCTACGAGCTGCTTGCCTACCTGTCCTGCCGCGTACCAAAGCTGGGCTGGCGCTGCCTGGAACTGCCGACGATACGCCGTTATCCGAAAGGCGAAGTCCCGACCAAGATAAGCAGCATCCGGGGTAATCTGGAACTGCTGCGGGTTCTGCTGCGCGCCTCGACTGGCGGCTACAACCCGCAATGACAGGAACGTCGCACCAGCAATTCGAGAAAGAAATTGTCCACGAGGTCCATTGAGCCCATGACATCGCCCGCCACAACCAAATCAGCGGCATCGCCCTTCTTCCCGCTCTTCCTGTCGGTGGTCTGCGTCACGCGCAACCAGGCAGCGGCGCTCGAGAAGATCATCGCGGAGATCGCAGCAAGCATCTCGACCCTGGTCAGCGACTATGAGCTGATCATTGTCGATAACGCTTCCGACGACCAAAGCATTGCGCTCCTGAAAAAGATCACCGGTGTGGATGGACAACCCAATTTGCAGGTGTATGCGCTGACCAAGGAAGTCGACGCGGATACGGCGTCATGGGTAGGCCTGGAAAACGCGCTGGGGGATTTTGTGGTCGTCATCGATCCGCTGGTCGATGACATCAACTTTTTGCCGCAAATGCTCGATCAGGCCGCGTCCGGCGCGGATGTTGTTTTTGCCGGCAATGAACAGAAACCCGCGCAGACGTTTGCATACAGGATCGCCTTCGCGGCCTTCAATATCCTGTACAAGTGGTTCAATGGAATCCATCTGGCCAACGAGGCGCCGCAATACCGCGTTCTGAGCAAGCGGGTTGTGAACTTCATCCTCCAGCATCCGCAGCCCGCGATAACCTACCGGCACCTCCCCGCAAGCGGCGGTTTTTCCAAGGCCAACCTGAGCTATGCGTCGAGCCCCAGGGCGTCCCATGCCAAGCACCTTGGCAGCAGCATTGACCGCGGAATGCGGCTGTTGGTTTCGACGACCAGGGGTCCGATGCGGGTGGTGACATCGCTGTCGCTGTTTGGCGCCGTGGCGAATCTGGTGTATTCCGTTTACGTCATAGCGATCGCCCTTTTCAAGCAGGATGTCGCCTCCGGATGGATCAGCCTGTCCTTGCAGCAGTCGGGGATGTTTTTCCTGATTTCGATGGTCTTGCTTGTGCTTGGCGAGTACATCCTCAACATGGCGAGTCTCTCGAACGAAGGCCCGATGTACCACGTGGGACAGGAGTTCACCAGCGCGCGCATTACCCGGCGTGAAAAACTCAACGTCGAAGAAGCCTCGTCCTCCGCGCATGGCCACCAATCCAAAGCCAATGGCGAGGCTGCAGCTTGACGTCTCCAGAGCCTGGCGTCCGCGGTCCGGTCAATGCTGTCGTCATTGGCGGCGGCTTCTACGGCTGTGCGATCGCCGCTTATCTGGCAAAGCAGAGACATCTCGGCAGTGTCGTTTTGGTGGAGCGGGAAGCCGCACTGATGAAACGGGCCTCATACAACAACCAGGCCAGGGTCCACAACGGATACCACTATCCGCGAAGCTACACGACGGCGCACCGCAGCCGGATCAATTCGCCGAGGTTCGTGCGCGACTGGCCGTCGGCGGTCAAGAAGGATTTCACGAAACTCTACGCCATTGCACGCCGGAACTCGAAAGTGACGTCCCGGCAGTTTCAGCGCTTCTGCCGCGAGATCGGCGCCAGCCTGGCGCCGGCGGACCGGTCCTTTCGTCAGATGTTCGAGCCGCGCTTGATCGAGGACGTGTTTTTCGCGGAGGAGTACGTATTCGATGCCACTGAGCTGGCAAGGTGCGCCGCCGAGGAATTGGCGGAATGCAGCCTGCCCATTTTGTTTCAAACCGTCGCAACCGAGATTTGCAGCACGGGCCCTGGTCGGTTGAATCTGAAACTGTCCTCAGTGAACGGACACACGGAGAATATTGATTGCCGCTACGTCTTCAACTGCACCTACAGCGAACTAAACCAGCTCGGCGGCGGATTTCCGGGGACGGTCACCCCGCTGAAGCAGGAAATCACCGAGATGGCTCTGATGCAAGTCCCGCCGGCGATTTCCGGCCTTGGAATTACGGTCATGGACGGACCGTTCTTTTCCATGCTGCCATTCCCTGCCCGGGGGCTTCATACCCTTTCGCATGTCCGCTATACGCCGCACCTTCAATGGCAGGACCGGCCTGGAATTGATCCCTATGGCACGCTGGATGAATACGAAAAATCAACTCGGGTCGACCGGATGATCCGCGATGTCAGCCGCTACCTGCCGGCAATTACCGATGCCAGGTATGTCGAATCGCTTTTTGAAGTGAAGACTGTTCTTGCAAGGAATGAAGTAGACGATGGCCGGCCGATACTGCTTGAGCGCCATCCATCCCTTCCGGGCTGCTATTCGGTGCTTGGCGGCAAGATCGACAACATCTATGACGTGCTGGAAAAGTTAGACGAGGAATCATTTGAGCCAAGCTGAATCCCGCCAAAGAAGCCTGGATATAAAGGATATTCGTAGGCCGCTTCTCAGCATCGTCACTGTTGTCCGAAACGGCGAGCCTTACCTTAAAGAAACGATATCGAGCGTCATCGCCCAGAAAACAGGGGATGTTGAATACATCATTATCGATGGCGCCTCTAGCGATGGGACTTTAGCGATTATAAAAAGGTACGGAAAAGAAATCGACTATTGGATATCGGAGCCGGACCATGGAATATACGAAGCGATGAATAAGGGGATCAGGGCCGCGAAGGGTGCCTTCGTAGGGCTCTTGAACAGTGGCGACTGTTATGCGGCAGGCGCCTTAACCTTGGTCCTCGACGAGATCCGGAGTATGACGAATCGAGACGCTGTCATCGCGGGCGGCGTCGCCATACTTGATAAATCCGCAAAAATCGTAGCGACGCACATAGTGGACGTAAATTCACTGAGCGACAAATTCAGATTCATGCCGCTGAATCACCCGGCGATGTTTGTGGCGAATTCAATCTACACGGACACGGGTCTATATCGCGAAGACCTCAGGATATGTTCGGACTACGATTTTGTGCTGAAGCTCTTGAAGCGGAAGGTTGAAATTCGTTTCATCCCGGAAGTGCTGACGGAAATGCAGGCCGGCGGAATTTCTGATTCTCCTGCAACCCTGCTGACGAGATTGCGCGAAGGCTTCCAAATCAGGCGCCAGTACAAGGGATTGGGATACAGCTTGATGATTGTTGCAAGAGAATTGATATCGTTTCTGTACCGACTCGGGCGTTAGGCAAGGTCGGCGCAAAATAACTCTACTGCTCATGCGTTGCGGATCGTCAACAACATTTTCTCGCTCGCGGAAATAGTGTGACTCAAAAACCTGTTATTTTGATGATTACGGGCTATTACTCGCCCGGCTTCAAGGCCGGCGGAGTATTACGCAATATCATCAACACAGTGGATAATTTGTGTGATCAATTCGAGTTCAGGATCATCACGCGTGACCGCGACCTGGGTGACGAGACGGCTTTCCCCGGTATTAAGCCGGAAGTATGGCTGCCCGTCGGCAATGCAATGGTTTACTATCTTTCCCCAAAGGCCGAGTGCTTGGGAAGGCTCGGCAGGCTGGTCGCCGATACGCCCCATGACCTGCTTTTCCTGTCGAGCTACTTCGATCCGCTGACGATACGGACGCTCTTGAGCAGGAGGCTTCGCGGCCTTCGCCATTCGCGTGTGATCGTTGCGGCTTTCGGCGAATTTGCCAGCGCTTCGCTTACTCAAAAATATGCGAAAAAGCTTGCATACATAGTATTTGCGAAGATTGCGGGGCTATATCGTGACGTTACCTGGCGAGTTTCGAGCAGCTATGAGGCCGAGGATTTGATCCGGGTGCTTGGGGTCGGTTCCGATTCGATCGCCGTCACCGGAGATCTGCCGACCAAGGGCATTTTGCCGGAGTACGCAAATCAGCCGACTTCCGGTGCCAGGTCGGAGTACGATGGTTTAAGGGTGATTTTTCTTTCCAGAATCGCGCGCGAAAAGAATTTGGACTACTCTCTAAAGGTCCTGAAAAAGGTCCGCGCAAAGATACATTTTGATATCTACGGACCGGCAGAGAATGTCGCCTACTGGGATGAATGCAAGAGAATCATTGCCGAGATGCCCAGCAATATTATCGTAAGTTACAAGGGCAAGGTAAGTCCGGAGGATGTCGTTCGGATTTTTGCGCAATATGACCTATTTCTTTTTCCTACGGGAGGGGAGGCCTATGGCAATGTAATTGCGGAGTCGTTGATCGCGGGTACGCCGGTATTGATCAGCACGGAGACACCCTGGCGATGCCTTCAGTCCGATGGACTTGGGTGGGACTTGGACCTCGGCGAGCCAAATGAATTTGTTCGCGTACTGGAAGAATTCTCAAGCCTAAGCCTCGAAAGAAGAATAGAAGAACGTACGACGGTACTGCGGAACATAAGCTCTCGACTCTTTGATTCTGAGGTATTGGCGTCCAACCAGCGCCTGTTCGAGAGCCACCTTGGCGAACGTGACTCGTAATTTCTCATGATCGGTAGCAACCAACATTTTGAGGGGACGCAACGAGTCGTCTGTGTAACGGGAGCGACAGGAATGATCGGTTCGCGTATCGCAAGGCGACTAGCGGACCAGGGCTATTTGGTAAGAGTCCTTGCGCGCGGTAGGTGTGAGATGGCGAATGTCAGGATATTCAAGGCCAGCCTGACGGACGAACCCCAATTGGACGATTTTGTTCGCGGCGCTGAAATGATGTTTCATTGCGCAGCCGAGTTAAACGATGAAAACCGAATGCATGAGACGAACGTTGTCGGGACAAGCCGGCTCATAAAACTAGCGATTCGGCACAAGGTCCGCTATTTTTGTCACATCAGCAGTGCAGGTGTGATCGGCAAGACCAAGCAAACCATCGTTGATGAGGACACCCCTTGTAGGCCCCAGAACGCCTATGAGAAGTCAAAGTTCGAGGCCGAGCAGCTATTGCACGGCGTTGAGGGGTGCAAGGTAGTAATCCTGAGGCCGACCAATGTTGTCGATAGCGAGCATCTTGGCGACCTGAGTCTCGCCGTTGATGGATCGATCGTCAGCAGGATCAAAACGTTTATAAAGGGGGGCGAGTGCGCTCACTTGATACATGCAGAAGATGTCGCTTCGGCGGCGCTTCACTTTATCGAGCGACCGATATCCACAAGTCCGCGGACTTATTTTGTCTCATGCGACGCCGACCCGTTGAATACTGTTTCGAATCTTTGGCGCGTATACAAAACCGTGACCGCCGGAAGCGGACCAAACAAGGTTTTTGGGTTCCCGTACCTTCCGGTCCTCATCCCATATGCTCTGAGATTCATGTCTGGCCGACCCGCCAATCGTGGTGACGTGCGGTATTCCGCCAAGAGGATTGAATTAGAGGGATTCAGATTGGCTTTCGGAGTCGAGAAAATCGTGCAGAACATTGCGCTTGCTGTCGGAAGTCGCTCAATCGATGCCTAAGCAGTCCATAATCGAACCGCGGCGGGAGTCAGTTCCAGCATGGATTTTGTGTAAAAATTCAAATTGTAGCCCCCCAGCGCAAATGCTAATCACCTAACATGAAAGAAACATCGGCATATCGCATTTGCTCCAATTGCGTCATGGATACGACGGACTCGAAGATCACGTTCGACGAGCGTGGATGGTGTGACTATTGTCGCAATTTCTATAACAAGATACTTCCAGTCTGGCATCCGGACGCCGCCAGCGAACGACGACTCTTTGACGTCGCGAAAACAATCAAGGAACAGAGCATTGGCGGTGACTTTGACTGCATTATTGGATTGAGCGGCGGTCTAGATAGTTCGTACACCGCGCTCATTGCCAAGGAGAAGCTGGGACTCCGCCCGCTGCTTTTTCATGTTGACGCCGGTTGGAACACAGACCAAGCGGTCGGAAATATCGAACTCCTGGTTGATGGGTTGGGGCTAGATCTATACACGGAGGTAATCGATTGGGAGGAGATGAAAGACCTTCAGGTAGCTTTCCTAAAGTCCCAAATTCCCCATCAGGACATTCCGCAAGATACGGCCTTCTTTTCAGCACTCTACAAGTTTGCTCATCAAAACAAGATCAAGTACGTATTGACCGGCGGAAATTACTCCACTGAATGTTGCCGCGAGCCGGAGGAATGGGGAGCCTACCCCGGTATAGATAGAACCTTCATTCTGGACATCCATTCTAAATATGGACAGCGCCCGCTCAGAACATTTCCGATAGTTGATGTGTTCACGTCAAAGATATATTACAAATATGTCTTGAGGATGAACGTGTTCAAGCCACTGGACCTGATTGCGTATAAAAAAAGGGAAGCGGAAGTGGAACTGGAGCGACGGTTCGGATGGAAGAAATTTCTGCACAAGCACCACGAATCACGATTTACCAGGTTCCTGGAGGACTACTGGCTACCGCGGAAATTCGGGTACGACAGGCGTCGTGCTCATTTTTCGAGCTTGATACTTACTGAGCAAATGACCCGGCAGGAAGCGCTGGACAGGATTGCCACGCCCGAGCTCGACGAGCACTTCGTCGACTGCGAGTTCGAGTATGTCGCGCACAAACTGGATCTCACAGTGGACCAGCTGCGAGCCATATTCCTTGCAGATGGGCGGTCCAGCTATGATTACAAGAGCAAACGAGCGCTTATCGAGGTTGGCTCAAGAGCAATGAGCCTTCTCGGCCTGGAAAAAAGATTGTATAAATGATCGCAATCATCGACTATGGGCTGGGCAACGTGCTCGCGTTCAAGAATGTTTTCAATAGGCTGAATGTCCCGGTTGCAGTTGCCAAGTCGCCCAACGATCTTGCAGGAGCTACGCGACTTATTCTGCCTGGCGTCGGATCCTTTGACTATGCCATGAAGGAATTCGACCGGTCCGGCTTACGGGAAGCTGTGGAACATTTGGTTCTAGGGAGCGAGATACCAATTCTCGGAGTCTGCGTCGGTATGCAGATGCTGGCAAGGTCAAGCGATGAAGGAGAGTCGCAGGGGCTAGGGTGGATCGACGCAGACGTAAAGAAATTTGATACCTCGCGGATGCAGCGGGTCATCCATTTGCCGCACATGGGATGGAATGATGTAATCCCGGTGGCGAACGGAAATTTGTTTCGGGGCTTGGAGGAAGGGGCCCGTTTTTACTTCCTTCATAGCTACTATTTCCAATGCCATAATCCGACGAACGTCCTTGCAACTTCCGGCTATGGTATGCAATTCAGTTCTGCCGTGAGGCGGAACAACATATATGGTGTTCAGTTCCATCCTGAGAAGAGCCACCAGTTCGGCAGCCAACTGCTAAAGAATTTCGCGGAATTGTAAAAATGCTGCGCCCCAGAATCATTCCCTGCCTGCTCGTCCGGAATAAAGGTTTGGTAAAAACCGTAAAGTTCGGAAACGGGAAATACGTAGGCGATCCAATCAATGCGGTCAAGATATTCAATGAAAAAGAGGCCGACGAATTGATCGTCTTCGATATCGAGGCGACTGCCGCCGGCGCTCAGCCCGACTATTCCATGATAAGAAAGCTGGCGGCGGAATGTCTTATGCCTCTGTGTTACGGCGGAGGGATCAGGGCGATTGAGCAGGCGCGGCAAATCATTGGATTGGGGGTCGAGAAAGTGGCAATCAGTTCGGCGGCCCTGTCTAATCCGGACCTGATTTCCGAGATTGCAGCAGAGATTGGCAGCCAAAGCGTGGTGGTGGTCCTCGATGTCAAGAAATCACTATTCGGACGTTACGAGGTGGTGACTCACAATGGGCGGAATGGCACCGGCCTGTCACCATGGGAGGCTGCCCGCAGAGCTGAAAATCTCGGCGCCGGGGAGATTGTCGTCAATTCAGTCGATAGGGACGGGGAAATGAAGGGTTACGATCTGGACCTAGCCAAAATGGTACGTGATTCGGCCGCACTGCCCATGTCGGTTCTGGGTGGAGCGAGCTCACTGGACGATATAGGGCGCTTGATCGAAACCTGCGGGGTGGTCGGTGCCGGTGTAGGCAGCTTATTTGTATTCAAGGGGCCATACAAGGCGGTATTGATAAACTATCCCAGTGCGCTTGAACGCCAAGCCTTAGCTGATAGAGTGAAATCCGATGATCGTGTCTAGTGCATCGATGTCTTGTTGGCAAGAAGAAAACGAACTAATCGAAAGGATCACTTGAACGTCCTGGTCTTCGGCGCGGGCGGCATGCTCGGAAATACCGTAATTCGCGTCCTTAGCGAGACGACCGCATGGCGGGTATTTGGGACTTTACGCTCCGATAGCGGAAAGAAGTTTTTTCGGGCTCAAATCTCTGACAACTTGATCACTGGTATCGATGTCGAGCAGCAGGATTCATTGCTGCGAGCTTTTACCCACGCCCGTCCGACGATCGTAGTTAACTGTATCGGCCTGATCAAGCAGTTGGCGGACGTTAATGACCCCTTGCGGGTAATACCAATCAATACAGTGTTGCCACATCGGTTGGCAACACTGTGCGATTTGACGAACGCCCGGCTCATTCATATAAGCACGGATTGCGTGTTTTCTGGTGATAAGGGGTTGTATCGCGAGTCAGACTTCCCGGATGCCCAGGATCTGTATGGCCGTTCCAAGTGGCTTGGCGAAGTGAACGCATCGAACGCCATAACCCTTCGCACGTCGATCATTGGCCATGAGTTGAGTACTTCACACGGTTTAGTTGAGTGGTTCCTGTCTCAAAACAAACGCTGTGAGGGGTATGCGCGAGTAATGTTTTCAGGCGTCCCCGCAGCCGTACTTGCAAATGCCATTCGTGACGTAATTATTCCCCGCCCTGAGCTCAATGGCGTCTATCATTTTGCCGCAAAGCCAATTTCGAAGTACGAGCTCCTTAAGCTGATAGGCAGAATCTACAAAAAAGAAATCAACATCGTTCCCAATAATCGTCTTGTAATTGACCGGTCGCTTGATCCTAGCCGGTTCTTGGCCGCTACGGGTTACTCCCCCCCGGAATGGGAAGATATGATCGAAGTGATGAAGAAGTACCGATAGGAATATCCAATGTTTAACCAGAAAGTATTGATGATTACCGGCGGCACAGGATCTTTCGGAAATACTGTCCTGAAGCGCTTTCTTTCGTCTGATGTGCGTGAGATAAGAATCTTCAGTCGTGACGAGAAGAAGCAAGAAGAAATGCGCATCGCATTGAACAATCCCAAGTTGAAGTTCTATATCGGTGATGTTCGAGACTACGAAAGCGTCTACGAGGGAATGAAAGGTGTTGACTACGTATTTCACGCTGCCGCTCTGAAGCAAGTCCCGTCATGTGAGTTCTATCCGATGGAAGCGGTCCGTACCAACGTGATGGGTACTCAAAATGTCATGAATGCGGCAACTGTATGCGGTGTAAGTCGTTTGATAATCCTGAGCACCGACAAAGCTGTCTATCCGATTAATGCAATGGGCGTCTCAAAGGCGATGGCGGAAAAGCTCATGATCGCCAAATCTCGGACACAGAGAGATATGGAAACGGTGCTGTGCGCGACGCGATACGGCAACGTCATGGCATCACGTGGATCGGTGATTCCGCTTTTTGTCTCGCAACTAAAGGCTGGCAAGCCGCTAACCTTGACGGATCCCAATATGACCCGGTTCCTGATGTCGCTGGAAGATTCGGTGGACTTGGTTTTGCACGCTTTCCAACATGCAAAGCAGGGAGACATTTTCGTGCAGAAGGCCCCGGCCTCGACGATTGCCGATCTCGCGCTGGCCTTGTCCGAGATTTTCTCTGCGAAGAGTGAGAGCCGCGTAATCGGCACTCGACACGGTGAAAAACTGTATGAATCCCTTATTTCCCGAGAAGAGATGGCTCATGCTCAGGATATGGGCGCCTACTATCGAATTACGGCGGATAATCGCGACCTAAACTACGCAAAATATTTTTGCGAAGGCGAGGAGAACATTTCCGATTTTGAGGATTACACTTCCCACAATACTACCCGGCTGAATGTTACTCAGATAAAAACACTGCTCCTTAAGCTGGATTATATTCAGAAAGAGCTCGATGCTTAAAGTAATGACCATTGTTGGCACCCGACCTGAACTAATAAAGATGAGTCGAGTGATTCCCGAATTCGATCGGCACACCAATCACATCTTCGTGCACACCGGGCAGAACTATGATTTCGAGCTAAACGAGATTTTTTTCGAAGACCTTGAAATCCGGAAGCCAGACTATTTCTTAGAAGCCGTTGGCGATAACGCAGCCCAAACCATAGCGCGTGTAATCGAGAAATCGGATGCCGTTTTGGAGAAGGAGAATCCCGACGCGGTGATGCTGTACGGAGATACGAATTCGTGTTTAGCAATCATCGCGGCGAAGCGGCGAAAAGTTCCCATATTCCACATGGAGGCAGGCAATCGTTGCTTTGATCAACGCGTACCGGAAGAATTGAACCGCAAGTTGATTGACCATCTGAGCGACATTAATTTGGTCCTAACCGAACACGCCCGGCGGTACTTGATAGCGGAAGGCATCCGTCCGGAGACTATCATTAAGACGGGATCCCATATGAGAGAGGTCCTTGATTTTTATATGCCGAAGATCCGCATGTCGGACATACTGAATAGACTGGAGTTGACGGCAGAAAAGTTTTTTCTTGTAAGCGCGCATCGGGAGGAAAACGTCGACATGCCAGAGAATCTGATGATCATCGCCGACGCTGCGAATTCATTAGCCGAGCGATATGGGTTTCCCGTGATTGTCTCCATGCATCCGCGCACCAGAAAGCGGTTGGACGCATTGGGGCACACAGATTTCAGTCCACTGATTCGATTCCTTAAACCTTTTAGCTTCTGCGACTATTCGAAATTGCAGACGGAGGCACTGTGTATCTTGTCGGACAGCGGAACCATTACAGAAGAGGCATCGTTGTTGAACCTTCCAGCAATTACCATTCGCAACGCGCATGAACGTCCGGAGGGAATGGATGTTGGCACGCTGATAATGAGCGGCTTGAATAGGGATCGTATCTTAGACGCAGTTGAAGTCGTTATCGATCAGCATGATCGGACAAAGCGGGTTATAAACTCAGTGCTTGATTACGAGGTTGGTTCGGTGTCCAAGCAGATATTAAGAGTTGTTCTAAGTTATGTTGATTATGTGAATCGGACGGTTTGGTCGACATCTCGGTAAAGTACTCATGAGGATGCTTCTCGTATCGCAGTATTTCTGGCCAGAGAACTTTCGAATCAATGAGCTGGCTATAGAACTCGTTCAGCGCGGGCACTCTGTAACCGTGCTAACGGGAAGGCCGAACTATCCATCAGGTAAGATATTTCCCGAATTCAAATCTACTCCAAATGCATTTAATGACTATTTTGGGGTGAGTGTGTGCCGGGTGCCAATGTTTGCAAGGGGAACTAGCGGCTTAAGTCTGATGCTCAATTACCTTAGCTTTGTGGTGGGCGCCACCATCTTCGGGACCTTGCGCTTGCTTGGAAAAAAATTTGATGTGGTATTTGTTTTTGAACCATCGCCGATTACTGTAGGCCTGCCAGCAATTTTACTTGGTAAATTGAAGCATGCTCCAGTGATTCTATGGGTACAGGACGTTTGGCCAGACACGCTTGTAGCGGTAAATGTAGTGAGCGCGAATTGGCTTCTGGCTGTCGTCGGCTCAATGGTTAGATTCATTTACAATCGGTGCACCTTGGTGTTAGGTCAGTCTCACGGATTTTTGGACCGAATCGCTGTCTATTGTGACGACCCTGCTAAGATTCGATACTTTCCGAACTGGGCCGAAGACACCCCGGCAACTACGAATGTGACACCAGCGCCGGAGATACCGCCGAGAGACAGTTCATTCAATATCTTATTTGCTGGAAATATTGGAGAATCGCAGGATTTTCCCGCGATTCTCAACGCGATCGATCTGCTGAAAAATCGCATTGATATTCGGTGGATAATTGTCGGCGACGGGCGAAGAGCCGATTGGCTGCGAGCTGAGGTGGGACGTCGTGGACTAACTCAATGCGTTCTGATGCCGGGACAGTTTCCTGCAGACCGGATGCCTTCGTTTTATGCCCGGGCAGATGTATTGCTAGTTACACTCAGAGCGGATCCGGTTTTTGCTTCGACCATACCGAGTAAAGTTCAATCTTACTTGATGGCTGGGGTGCCCGTTCTTGGGATGCTTGATGGTGAGGGGGCAGAGGTAATCCGCAGAGCGAAAGCCGGATTAGCGTGTGCGGGAGGTGATTCAGCTGGCCTCGCAAAAGCCGTCTTGAAACTTTCAGCAATGTCAGTACGTCAGCGTTTGGTTCTCGGCGAAAATGGACGCCGGTACGCAGAACGTGAGTTTGACAGAAGTGTTCTTATTAGCAGGCTTGAAACCTGGCTAGTGGATATTACGCAGCGACAGACCCTGTCCACACTTGGAGTCGACCGCGAGTGATATTGGTAACCGGGGCAAGCGGATTCGTCGGGACGGCTCTGTTGTCTGCGTTGAAGGAAGGCGGTTATTGTTTTCGGCCCGTCTATCGCCGAGGGTACGCCGGCGGGACTGATGCGAGGGTCGTGGTTCCCGTTATCAGCAGTACTACCGACTGGGGGAACCACCTGGAAGGTGTGCGCAGCATCGTTCATCTTGCGGCTCGGGTACACGTAATGAGAGATTCGGCCAAGGATCCTTTAAGCGATTTTCGGGAAACCAATGTTGCAGGAACGCTCAATCTTGCTCGTCAGGCTGCTCTTCATGGGGTCAGGCGTTTCATTTACATCAGCTCGATTAAAGTCAACGGCGAGCAAACTACCCCCGGTCACCCATTTACTCCAATTGATAAGCCCACTCCCGCTGGACCCTATGGGATTTCAAAGTTAGAAGCTGAGGATGGGGTCCGCCAGATTGCCCGGCTGACCGGCATGGAAGTGGTTATCATCCGCCCAGTCATGATCTATGGCCCCGGCGTGAAAGGCAACTTTATTACAATGATGCGCTGGCTTCGAAAAGGTATTCCGCTTCCCTTGGGGGCAATTCACAATGCACGCAGCCTTGTCGCGCTGGATAACTTGATTGACCTGATTATGTGTTGCTTGCGACACCCTGCGGCGGCTAATCAGCTATTTATGGTGAGCGACGGGGAAGATCTTTCAACGACCGAGTTACTGAAACGCACGGCAGTGGCAATGCGTATAAATGTCCGGTTGATTCCGGTGCCGGCATCAATAATTTGGGCCGGGGCTACGCTGTTCGGCAACCGTGATATTGCGCAGCGGCTTTGCGGCTCGCTTCAGGTCGACATTGGAAAAACACGAGAACTCTTGAGCTGGGCGCCTCCGGTGACGATCGACGTAGGTCTGCGTCGGGCTGCTATAGAGAGTCCCATTTGAAGAGATTTTTTGACTTTTCTATTGCCTTGATGGCAGCTCTTTTTTTGATGCCGTCTTTTTTAATCGTAGTTCTAGCAGTGAGGTTAACTTCAACTGGGCCAGCGGTCTATTGGAGCGACCGAGTGGGCCGCAATAACCTTGCCTTCAAAATGCCTAAGTTTCGCACCATGCGAATTGATGCCCCTGCCTTTGCCACACACTTACTGCCAAACCCGGACCAATGGTTGACACCAATCGGCTCATTTCTGCGCAAATCCAGCCTGGATGAGTTACCGCAGCTATGGAGCATCCTCAGGGGCGAGATGAGTTTTGTCGGCCCGCGGCCCGCGCTGTTCAATCAGGATGATCTAATCACCCTGCGTACCGAAGCTGGGGTGCATATCCTCGTGCCGGGCCTGACGGGTTGGGCACAGGTAAATGGAAGGGACGAATTGCCGATTTTGGACAAGGTTAAACTGGACTCTGAATACCTTCGGAGACGTTCATTTAGATTCGATCTCTGGATTCTGTGGTTAACGCTACTGAAGGTCTTGCGCCGTGATGGGGTTACCCACTAACTAGACAGTCTAACTGGAGTAAGAATGCTCTTTCAGAATTTGGCAATACCGGTACTGGCACTGCCACGATGGACCAAGCGCTTCGTCGTGTTGACGCTTGATACGTCCCTGTGCGTGCTCACAGTCTGGCTAGCGTACTATCTGCGGCTAGGCGAATTCGTCGCTTTGTCGGGCGTTGCCTCTTCAACGGTCCTGGTGTCCGTAGGCATTGCTTTGCCAATCTTTATGGTGTCAGGGCTGTATCGCGCTATATTCCGCTTCAGCGGATGGCCCGCTTTATTAGTGGTTGCTCGGGCAATCACTATCTATGGCTTGCTTTATGCATCCATATTTACAGCAATAGGGATTCAGGATGTTCCTCGTACTGTTGGTGTGTTACAGCCAATACTTCTCTTAATTTTTGTTGGTTTATCTCGTGCTTTAGCTCGCGTCTGGCTTGGCGATC
>JACCDP010429240.1_pt1 | contig 57514 bp, 60 predicted proteins | sample 7445841 | NCBI WGS metagenome assembly JACCDP01 (sample SAMN15323441, study PRJNA562643) | freshwater metagenome | isolation source: river surface water | place: USA:Blue River Watershed | collected 2017-08-17 | reverse complement strand
CGACGACCACAGGTTCGGCGCCTACCGCAGGTTCTGCGACTACCACAGGGTCGGCGACTACCACAGGTTCTGCGACTACCACAGGTTCTGCGACTTCTGCGATAGGCTCTGCGATTACCACAGGCTCTGCGACAGGTGCTACAGGTGCTACAGGTTGTTCCATAAGCGCCCTTTGCTGTTCATTCGCAATTCTCTGCGCGGATATTTGCGCTTCAAGTCTACGTTGTTGTTCACGTAATCGACGCCTTTGACGTGGATTTGGTTGGTTTCGTTTGGCGCGGACCGCCCGCTGTTGTGGCGGGTTGTATAGCGGCATTGCGTGCGATGGGATTCCAAGGAGTGAGATAGGCCTCCGTTGCATATGGTGAGGCGGAGGATAGTTTGGAAGAGGGGGCCAGATAGCATGATGGACCCGATGGTCGTAGTATTGTTGCTGTCCGTTGTACTCTTGGCGATCATCGTAATGCTGCCCGTTGTACTCTTGGCGATCATCGTAATGCTGCCCGTTGTACTCTTGGCGATCATCGTAATGCTGTCCATTGTACTCTTGGTGATCATCGTAATGCTGCCCGTTGTACTCTTGGCGATCATCGTAATGCTGTCCATTGTACTCTTGGCGATCATCGTAATGCCGTTCGTTGTACTCTTGGCGATCATCGTAATGCCGTTCGTTGTACTCTTGGCGATCATCGTAATGTTGTCCGCGGTAGTTCTCGCCCTGACTGCCACCGCGATACTGCCCACTGTAGTGTTCGCCCTGACTGCCATCGTAATGCTGCCCATTGTACTCTTGGCGATCATCGTAATGCTGCTCACTGTAGTGTTCGCCCTGACTGCCATCGTAATGCTGCCCGTTGTAGTGTTCATCGTTGGGAATACGTTCTTCGCGATACTCGCTACCGGGTTGGGATGGTGTATGGGTTTGTATCGGAATCACTTCGACGGGCACATAGACAGGCACTTGTTGTGGCGGGGAGTGAACGTAGACCGGCACGTGAACTTGTTGTACAGGCCCTTGTACGGGAACATGAACATACACAGGGACGTGCTGAACTGCGAAATCCATAGGCTCAGTAAGAGTCGCAGAATCCGTAGTAGCAACAGCACTGTTTGGATCGTAGACAAGTTTGTTCTTGTCTAGAATTGCGGAGATATTGTTTGCGATGAGTTCAATTGTATCTGCGGAATAGGGTTCGATGCGCGCAAATACAAAGTCCGCGAGCATTTCAAATGTACGTGTGGATGGATCGAGTTGGAGAATCTCATAGAGAATGTCTTTCTGGATTTGTTCGATATTTGGTGGTTCTTCTGTGATAGATAGGGTTGGTGGTTCGGATGGTGATTCAGATGCGTATTCGTCGTAGTCTGTATCTGTGCCATATTGCGAGCTGGCCTCATTCGTATCCGCAAAGGATACAGTGCGCGCCCGTTGTTCTTCGCGTTGTTTGGCAATTAGCTTTTCCGTCTCGAGTAGGCGATAGTGTTGTGCGACTTCAGGAGTTGCCTCTTCATATTCGCGAATTCGTCTACGTTCTGCTTCAAGGCGAGCTTGCTTTACCTGTTCCTCCTGTAAGCGCTGTTCATCCGTTTTTGCCTCTTCAGCAAGACGTTCCGCTTCGCGTATTTTTGCGAGTTCGGCGTTTGTTGTATGGACAACACGAATGTTTTGCTTTGGGAATTTTGGCATAGGAATTGTAGAAGCATCGTACCAGGACCAACCACACTGTTCGACGCGGCGGGTAAATTCTGCCAACATTGGATCGAGCGCAAGAAGATCTCCACCGGTCTCTGTAAAGTAAACGATCTTCTCGGGAAGCTCTGACATAGCAGATGTGTTAGAAAGAAAGGAGGAAAGAAATGGAGTATTAGTAACGTTTTTTACGTTTGGTATGGAAAGAAGTAACCCGCGAAAAGGGTCAACTTTTGTAAAGCCTTCAATTTTTGTTTGACTACACATATTGGTTCATAGGAATTCTTACATTCATTCATAATATGATATAATGTAAGAAGTTTTAAGAAAGTTATTTATTGTATTTTGTTTTTTATAATTATTCTAACAAGCAGAGCAATTACGCTAAGCTGCTTAGTTAGAGTAGGCAAGGCCACCCATACCGGACATGATACGGAGAACGTTGTAGTTCACGGCGTATACACGGACTTGGGCGCTGAGCACAGAGCCAACAGTGTTGTTGGAGAGAGTGAGCTGGAGCACCGCATTGTCGATACGGGAGAAGTTGCAGGTACCAGAAGGTTGGTGTTCTTCAGGCTTGAGGGCGAAGGAGTACACGTTGATACCTACAGCTGGCACGTTGGTGTGGTGTTGGTAAGGTTGTACCAAGTTGAAGTACTTACCTTCACGTTCAGAGAAACGATCGTGACCGTTGAGTTGGATCTTGGCAGTCACTACAGGGTTCTTACCGGCTTCACCCTTGGTGTGGCCGAGGTAGTCACCTTCAGTGTTCATGGCGCGATCGAACCAATCGGAGTAGTTGAAGGCTTGGGCACCCTTGTATTCATCCATGGTGCTGTCGCAGGCGACGAAGGAGTCACGTTGGACAACCCACACGAGTTCCTTTACAGGGTGGTTGAAGTTGAGCTTGATCTTGTTGGAAGAAGAAGTCACGGATTCACCACCAGTGAACTGGAGTTGTTCAATGAGGTATTCGTGGCTTACTTGAGCAAAACGACGACGTTCATCAGTATCGAGGTAGATGTAGTCGACGTAGAGGGAAGCAGACACAAGGCCAGAAGCAGCTACGCGGTCACGCACGCTGCTGCCAGTTTGCCAGCAGAGGTTGCGGAGTTCGTTGAATTCGAGCCATACCTTCACTTCGTGGTATTGGAGAGCAATGAGAGGGAGAGCAAGACCAGGGTTGCGGCAGAACCAGAACTGGAGAGGCACGTAGAGAGTGTATTCAGGAGCACACTTACGGCTGGCATCAGAAGCAGCGATAGGTGCAGTGTTGGATACACAGTCGGCATCGCAATCAGTATCACCCTTGGTGAGAGGGCGTACGAGTTCAGGCACGTTACCGATCATTTCTTCGTAACCGGCTTGCTTGCCGGCTTCCTGGCTGAGTTCATTCCAGATGTGGAGCCAGTCACCGTAGTGCTTGTCGATCTGTTGACCACCGATTTCAACATATACGTTGTTGATAAGGTTGTGGCCAATGTAGTTGAGCCAACGGAATTGGGTACCAGAAGCATCCGAGTCACTGATGGTCACCTTAGGGAGGGTGGCCTGGAGGTAGACACGGTGGATCAAGTCACCATTACGGGAGATGGTGCATTGTACCTTCTTACCGAAGTTGGCGGAGCCGTTGAAGGTTTGTTCAATGGCTTCCATAGCAAAGTTAGTGTGACGACGGTACACCACCTTGAAGAAGGTAATCTGAGGATTACCAGTTAAGTAGATATCTTGAGCGCCATAGGCGACGAGTTGCATTAAACCACCAGAACCCATTTTGTTTTATACACTGACCGGAGAAAAAAATTTTGGACAATCCGGGAGAATTTTCTTTCGCGCATAAAATATTCTCCTCCACCCATCTAAACAATTCCTATTGAATGATAAGTATCGTAGAAGTATGGAATCGAATATAATGTCTCTGGACAGTTTGCTGCGTCCGGCAAACTCCGAAGAAATATCTGTTACAAAACCCAAACAAAACGAGACTATTAAGACATTAGAATCATACCATTCGCATCATATTGAAAAACTACGTGATGAAAAGAATGAATTGAGCCGCTACAAAAAAGAGCTCAGCGAAAAGAAGGAACAATTTGCGCACGTCGAAAACGAATTCGCCGGACCAAGTCTCGTTACAAACGCAAATGATATATCCATACTAACAAGTCGCGCAACACTCGAAAAAGAGATCCGTGCCCTTGAAAAGAAAATATACGACATTGAAAATGGAACAAATGTTGCGGACTATTTTTTGCGCGTAGGCAACATTCTGTTTTCCTACACAGACGCACAGGATCGTATCGCAACGGGAGAACATCCCACAGAATCACCTCATATGAAAAGGGGGCGTATTCCAGCAAACAGCGTCTATTCCTATTTTTCCAATGTGTCAGAAGAATCCGAAGACAAAGTCATCGAAAAGGAAAAACCTGTCGTTGTACAAGAACAAAAAGATATAAAAGCCTCCAATATTGTCAATGATATCGGATTCAAACGCGATAAAGCATTGGAAATGTATCTCAGCGCGCTAAATCCGGATTCTCTACAACACGAAAATACAGTGGCTTCCAGTATTGCAGAAGATTATGGAAACTGCCCCGTGTGCGATACAGAAATGTTTACCAATGAAACCTTTTTGGATTGTCCTGGTTGCGGATATCGCGACTGCATTCTTGTCGATTCCGAAAAACCTTCCTACAAAGATCCTCCTCGTGAAATGTCCTATTACGCCTACAAGAAGATTAACCACTTGAATGAATGGTTGGCACAATTCCAGGCCAAAGAAACAACGGAAATTAGTCAGGCGGTTCTCGATCAGATTCGTCAAGAACTCCGTAAAGAACGCATTACGGATATGAGTAAGCTCAAACCTTCCAAACTAAAGGAAGTGATCAAGAAGTTGAAGCTCAATCGTTGCTACGATCATGTGGCGCATATTCTGAATCGTTTGAACGGTATTAGTGCTCCTGTTCTATCTCGTGAAGTCGAAGAAAAACTCCGATTCATGTTCAAGGAAATCCAATTCAGTTTCGTCAAACATTGTCCCAAGAAACGTTCCAATTTCTTATCATATTCTTTTGTTCTGTATAAATTCTGCGAACTCTTGGAACTGGACGATTATTTACCTTGTTTTCCGTTGTTAAAGAGTCGCGAAAAGTTGTATATGCAAGATAAGATTTGGCAGAAGATTTGCGAAGATATGGGGTGGGAATTTATTCGCACAGTCTAAACATACTCGATGTATCAAGATCATTAGACATGACCTCCGTACATCTTGGATTTGATATGGGTATACGCAATTTGGCGTATTGTTTAATCAAACATGAGGGGGATACTTGGCAGGTCTTAGCATGGGACAATATCGATTTATTGGAAGGCGGTATGACCGCTCAGGATGCCAAGAAATGTTGTGCATGCTCGAGTCCTGCGAAATGGTCTGGGCCCGCAGGTACCGCAGGGCCTGAAGGAACTGATACAAAACGTTGGTGTCAAGCGTGTGCGACCGGTGTACGACGCAAAAAGACTGCGACTGAAAAACCTGTACTTCCTACATTGTCTTGTGCTCTCAATGTCAAGGAGCTCCGAGAAGTCGCTACAGCGGGTGGCTTTGACGCAAAAAAAGCCAAGAAAGACGAATTGCTAGCGTGGGTATCTCAACGATATTTAATGCCTTGGAAACCAGCAAAAGCCATGGATTCTTCCTTGTCGACGATTCGAAAAGCGATGGATACGTGGTTAAATTCTGTGCTTCCTACATTTGCTTCTGCTACTTTAATTCGTCTCGAAAATCAGCCTGTGATGAAGGGGCCGACTATGAAATCCGTTCAGATGATTTTGTTTACGCTACTGGGCCATCGTTTGGAATGCGAACATGGATGGACAGGGTCCATTGAATTCGTACATGCGGGCACGAAGACGAAAGGAAAGGAACCGACCGCTGCGTCCATTGATCGTGTTACCGCCCCTGCCCCTGTTCCTGCTGCTGCTCTCCCTAGCACAGTACAGACAGAAGCTGTAGCAGAAAATGAGGGTGCGGCCTATCGAGCACGCAAAAAGACCGCTGAGACGGAAGTTGTAGATGTGTTAACAAAGGCGGGATCTCGTGCGGCTTCTTGGCTCTCTTTTTTTACGGGTCGCTCCAAGAAGAGCGATTTAGCGGATGCCTTTTTAATGGCACTACGCAAGTGATTGCGTAGCAGGATCCTCGATATCCTCAATATCCATGTGATCCTCACGATACATCACATGGCGTTTCGGACCATTGATGATCTTCGACTTCTTGAACGACTTATTTCCGCCGATACGCTCTTTGTCCCCACAATTCCGATGGCGACAAATATTACACATACCATGCTTCGATGTCTTGCGACGCTTGTTATGGATGATTGCTGCGCCACGGTTCTTGGACCATGTATCATCCTTATACCGATACAGATTCCAGCCGCCCTCGGCATCGTGAACAGGAGACATTTTGGAAAGAAAGGAAAGGGAAGAAGGAATGTAGGAGGCTTTGTGTGTTCGTCACGCATCCAGTTTAGCTCTTGACAACCTATTCAATTTTTGTGTTACGAATACTACGTTTGATAGATCTCTGTAACTTGAAAAATGCGGGGATCTCGCATGTTTCAAGTATTTGTATTTTTATGGTTCTACGTATTTTTCTTTTTTTACAGAGTATCGGCAATGTAGTTGGTGTAGTCGGACTCGCACATCGCCATCTGGATGAGCACCGCGGGATCCTTGGAGGCGTAGATTCGCATGCTGCCCTGGCAGTCAAAGCCCGTGTAGTCGCACTCGCCCTTGTAGAAGACGTAGACGCCATTGTCAAGGCGGCAGAGTGCTAGCCATGGCTCCTCATCATTCTGACCCTCGTGGATCCAGTAGTAATGCGCGACATTGTTTGGAAAGTCGCCGATGTCCTCTGCCGGCTGACCAGGGATCATGTCAGGCTCCATGTCGTAGTCCGGCAGATAGGAGAAGGGATACTCGAGCCACGCGGGATCAGGGCTGTCCTGTTGGCGAAGAGTAAAGATGCGGGTTGCGCGATGGGCCTCTTCGCGCGCATTGGCGGCTGCCTCGCGCTGCGCCGCCTCGGCGCGATAGGCGGCCACTTGGATATCACGGGCAACGATCGCCTCTACAAGTGCCGCCTTGTTCATACTACTACGCCCGTCAATATAGCGCTTGCGGGCCTCCTCGCGAAGCTGAGCAAGTGTCATGCTCTGTAGGGTAGCATCATCGATAGAAAGAAACTCGGACATCTTGGTCTAGGAACGGAAGAAGGAAAGGAAGGAAGGGTTCGCTGTGTAGGTGGCTGGGTGGGGGCGCCTTTCCATTAAACTTCCCATACGCATTTCAATTTTTTCACTAGATAGACATACGATGGATGCTAAAATGGATTCGTTTGCGTTTGCGTAATTTTTTGATTTAAACATCCGGCATTCCTTTAAGAAGCAGAAACCATGTCCGATAGTCTTCATACCCTGTTCAATCCTTCTGAATTAGGAAATGTGTACATCCCTCCTGCCGGTGTATCCAAACATAAAATAGCAACTGCTCGCTCTGGTACCGAAATACCTGTATTAAGCACAAAATCTCCTAAAAAAGAGCCATCCAAGGACTGTAAAGTCGCCTTATGGGATCACCAAAAAGCCATGTTGGCCCGTTGTTTGAAGATTGAAGCCAGTCCTTCCTTCGCAACGACAACCGTAAAGAATGCTGCCCGATACCAAAAGAAGGAAAATATTCCAAAACCCATGAGTCTACCTATTGGTGTAATGAATGACCCTCCAGGTTCCGGAAAAACCTACGCAATTCTAGCCGTCATTGCGGAAGACAAACAGCCCGCTCTCAATCTGGTTGTAGTGCCCCAAAACATCTTCAAACAATGGGAAACTGCGATACAAACAATCTATCCTCCAGGTAATCGTATTCGCACACATTCTTGCAATGATTACGCAGAAGTAATGCGCTTTTACGATACACCGTCTGTATTCAAGGATTATGATATTGTCTTGGTCAATGATATTTATGCGGAAAGTCTTGCGACCTCCATTAACGATAACAAAGTGCGTGTGAAGCGTCTGATTATTGATGAAATCGATAATGTCCAAGATCGCCTGTTTACTCCCATTGCGGCCGAACAGCTTTGGTTAGTCTCTGCATCTTACACGCATGAAGAAGGGGAATTTGTGGGTCCCTACAAAATTACGAAATCGGAAATTCCGAATATTTTCTGCCGTTGTGATCCCGCCTTTGTAGCCGCACAACTCAAGTTTGAAGCGCCTCAAGTGGAAAAAATTATGTGCGAAGACAACGAAATCCAGCTCTTCCAGGGATTCTTCGATAAGGATGTCATGTCGAGTCTGCATGCCGGCGATAAGCGCATTTTATTGAAGGCTATGGAACGAAACATAAATCCTCGACTTCATACACTTCCTGAAATATTGAAACTTCGCGTCGAAGACCTTCGTAAAGTTAACGATCAAATCAATAAATACAAAGAAGTGTTGCGTTTACGTGCAGCCGATATGGATAAATATGAAAAGGAAGATATTAACGATCGTATTAAAGATTTGCAGCTGAGTTTACAAATTGCGGATAAAATGGAAGAACGTCTTTCCAAATACGTGCCTTCGGATCCTACAAAATTAAAGGCAGCTCTATTCAAATCGGACATCTGTAAACGGATCAAATCCCTTCCAGAAAGCAAATGGCTGTTATTCAATGATAACGCATCGGCATTGTTTGAAGCCAAGGATATTTTATACGAACATGGAATTAAATCCGTTTTGCTGGATGGTGGATCTGCTGTAGAGATCGATAGAGCGATTCAAAAATACAAAACGGGAGACATCCAGGTCTTGTTACTGAACTCAAAAATGGAAGGCGCCGGTATGAATCTCGAGAATACAACTCATTTATTGTTTATGCATGCGACGGAAGCCGGACTTGTGGAACAAGTTGTAGGTCGTGCGCAACGTTACGGTCGTGTCGGTCGTCTTACCATTCTTGGGCTTTTTGATACTAGCGAAGATCCGTCGTTGTCTACTTATAAATAGAACTACTTCTTAGGTTTTTTGTCGTCTGGTTTTGCCGCGTGTTGTTTCTTTTCTAGAAGTGCTTCGTACGCGCGGACGTGTTTGGAGGAAGGCTGGCCAGCTTTGTCTTTGGCCTTATCGGACTTTTTTCTGCGTTCGTAAAAGTCCATTGGATTCGAAGAAAGGAAAGGAATTTAGGTGCTTAAGAATGTATGTGAACCCGCATATCATGGATTCCATTTCTTAAATTTCAATTTTTGTAATGTTCTCGTGTCGTTATACGATTCGAGAATATTTATTCAATTATGGCTTCTATTGCTTCTAGGGGTTCAATTTTTGCTTACAACGCTTAAAGTTCATACACATTCTAACAATAAAATGTCTCTTGTTTGTATACCTAATCGAAAATCAAATAACCCTATGATTGCTACGTTCTGCGTAGCAACAGGTAGTATTGTTGGTCTATACCTGTATTACAAACATAAGGTTCGTTCCTCTGTGTGTGCCATGCCTTCTATTGTAACTCCTCCGTATTTTCTAATTGATCGAATCCTGATTGCCAACGTGGAGCCGTTAAAAGGAAAGAACGTTGTGGTGGGTGTAACTGGGCAACATGATCCTCAGAATGTGTTGAGTCATCAGGGCATTCGAATTGCCGATGGATCTATTCAGAAACTTCTCTCTGCTTCCAAAACACAAAATGGATTGTCGTACGATTTTGAAGATAACACAAAACTCGTATTTATGAAAAAGAATAATGGAATCGTGTACAGCCTTCAATCATGTGAGCACGCTATTGTGGGCGTAATGGATCCAATTTTGATATCGAATTACAAGACAATTGGACTAAATAGTGAAGAACTCGATATGATCCACGAACTCAAATAAATTAGGAATTCAACGGATGCCCTTAATGGGTTTAGGGGTTTACCCCCTGCGGTAGGCCTCTTAAAACGGTATGACACTTGTTAAAAGATAGAGATGTCAGGCCCAACAATCCGCATTAACGACGGTCCGTATCCGGAAATTTCCACAGTCTCCGACATCGGTCAGACTATGGAAATTTCGAATATTAACGACTTTGACCTTGGCTTACTTGGTAACCAACGCAAATTAGGAGGCGGAGATGCTCCCCGATCTCCGGCGCCTCCTGTTTCCGAACTCAAGTCAATCGGTGATGATATTGAATTTGTAAACCTCGAAGATACTAATGTAACCTTTGATGTAAAACCTCCTGTCAACAATGGCGCAAATGATACTATTAAAATTCTTCGTGATACATCTTCCTATTCTCCTCCAAAACCCGATGCTCCTTCCCTTACTTTAAATCCTGGGCCTCAAACATCGTCTTCAAATTTCGGTAGTTATAACGCTCCATCTGTACCTTCTTCTGCTCCTGCTCCTGCTCAAGCAGCTGCTTCTGGTAATTGGTTTTCCAAGTTGACGGGATCTTCTGGATCTGGCGGTGATTCTGGAGGTGGTTTCCGTAACTGGTTTGGAGGCGGCGGTTCTTCGTCTTCCTCTGACACAAACAATATCAGTGCCGAACCTATGCGCACCTATTTGACTCCTGAAGAAGAAATGGCGAAGAAGATGGAAGCATTGACGATGTTGGAACGTATGGATCGCAAAGGTGTCGGTGGTACGAAGATGACAATTGCGAATAGCCTTGACGAAATCAATGCGGAAGTTGCGCGCCGTAAGGATTCCAAGGCGCTCGAAGCCTCTATCCGTTTCCAACGTTCTATGTTGACGACTGTGACAAACGGTATGGAATTCTTGAACAATCGTTACGATCCATTTGGTGTTGCGCTCGACGGCTGGTCCGAAAGTGTACACGAAAACATCGAAGACTACGATGAAATCTTCGAAGAACTCTACGATAAGTACAAGGATAAGAGCAAGGTAGCTCCTGAAGTCCGTTTGATCATGTCTCTCGGGTTATCTGCGGCCATGTGTCACGTAACAAATACCATGTTCAAGTCCAAGATGCCTGGTATGGACGATATTTTACGTAAGAACCCTGATTTAGCTCGTCAAATGGCACAGGCTGCTGCGGCACAGGCAGTGGGTCCTGGCTTTGCCAATTTCGTATCGATGGGAATGCCTGGAAACAATGGCGGTATGAGCGGCGGTGGTCGCCCTTCTATGGGATCCATGACACCTCCTATGCAGTATGAAGAAGACAGTCGTCCAATGCCATTTATGCCTCCTATGGGATCCGGTATAGGTGCGGCGATTCCCAACATGGATCCTCGCGGCGGTGTGGATATGAGTCCTCCTGTAACCGCCCGTCGCGAAATGCGCGGTCCAAGTGGCGTCGACGATATCCTTCGTACTCTGAATGCGAACGGCGATATGCCTCAACGCGCTGTGCCTCAAACAGCCGGTATTGATGCCGATGAAATCAATAGTGTAACCAGCGGCCTCACTACAGACACTATGCGCCGTAATGGAATCAATCGCAAACGCAAGGCAACCACCACGCAACCTACTGGTGCGACACTTACCCTAAACATTTAACAACTGTATCTAAACATATGATTTGATGATATGATTAGAAACGAAAAGGAAAATGACAACGATTCTTGTAACAGGTGGCTGTGGCTACATTGGATCTCATACAATCGTCGATTTGATTGCGAATGGATTTGATGTCATTTCCGTAGACGACAATTCGCGATCAGATAGGTCCGTTGTAAAAGGAATTGAACGTATTACTGGAAAACCTCTTGTGAATTACTCGATTGATATGAAAGACTATGAAGCATTGGAAGCCGTGTTTCTGAAGCATACGATTCATGGAATCATCCATTTTGCGGCCTTCAAGTCTGTTGTCGAATCGGTATCAAATCCGATCATGTATTATCACAATAACATTGGATCATTGGTGAACTTGGTCATGTGTGCGGAACGGTATAAGGTAAAAGATATTGTCTTTTCATCATCTTGTACCGTGTATGGGTCTCCTGAGAAGTATCCTGTTACGGAAACAACTCCTCTACGTCCAGCGAACTGTGCATATGGATCCACGAAACAGATGGGCGAAGATATTTTACGGTATTTTGTTGGACGTCCTACGAATGAGCAGCGCGTCTGTTTGCTTCGATACTTCAATCCAGCAGGAGCGCATCCTTCTCTAGAAATTGGAGAAGATCCACGTGGAGGTGTACAGAGTTTAACACCGGCGATCATGGCCGTTGCGTCTGGGCGTAAACCTGGACCACTCCAAGTGTTTGGCTCTGATTACCAAACACGCGATGGCACCTGTATTCGTGATTTTATTCACGTCTGTGATATTGCTGCGGCTCATACAAAAGCTCTCCTCTACATGATGGAAAAAGGTCCTGTATGTAGTGTATTTAACCTGGGGGCAGGTAATGGCGTCACTGTTCTAGAAGCGATCAAGGCGTTTGAACACGTTTCTGGAACATCCTTGAACTATGTGTTAGCAGATCGTCGTCTTGGTGATGTAGAAGCCATTTATGCGGATGCGTCCTACGCTTACAAAGAATTAGGATGGGCAGCTAAGTATACTATCGAAGATATTATGCGTAGTGCGTGGCAATATGAACAAAAAAGATCTACTGCTTAATTTGGATCATGTGATAGTTTTTGTACGTTTTGTGTATAGGTTTCAGCCTGTGCTTCACTATTGTGACCGCACCAACTGGGTACCATACAGAATGGACTATTCTCGTTTGCGACGACCCATATGATAAAAAAGAAGAGAAGAGTTACCCAGAATGCTGCAACCAGGTTGCGGGTAGCAATGAAAATGACTGTGAAAAAGATAAGAGGTCGTACCCAAGGGCTCTGTAAAAACGCTTCTTGTTTCTTCGTAAGTTCGAGACTCAAGAATCGTCCTCCCAAGTTGAGTAATAACATGAAAATACCCACAAGGTATGGATTTGTGTTCATTGAGCTAATGGCAGCCGAAATAGGATCAAGGCCGCCGGATTGTGTAGTTGGGCCTGGGGGAAACATTTGTTGTGGAGCTTGTGTTGGTGGCATAGGTGCAGAAGGAACGGGTTGTGCCGAAGGCGCATGTAAAAGAGATCCTTGTACATTTTGTGCGGAAGAAACCGGAACTAACCAATTTCCAGCCGCCATCGACTTTGCTTTTTTCGTCATTCGACCTTCTTATTAAGTTTTTAGTTTATAATTTGAAGGATGACAATAAATGTACATCCGCAATCCAGAAGAATACAATGACAAGTGCTACGATCGCAAGAATAGGATTGATGCTGGCAAGATAGACAACCAAGAGACCGGCCAGGAATCGGTAGAACGGATGACGCGCGGCTTCATGGAATCCTTGTCCGTAATGACGATCAAAGTCGAGCGAAAAAAAGAGGAGCAATGCCACGAGTCCTACAGCAATGATTGTTTCGTAATCCATCCGGGATTCTTCTTGTAAGTTATACGCAAAAAAGTTTCTCACAGAACACATCGGTGTGCTCTGAGAAACCCTCTTAATCCACAATCAGCGATTTGCTAGCAAATCACCGAATATACCGTGCCCCGCCTCGCACAATGGTATTGTCGCAGCCAACCGTTGTTTTGCTACGTCCAGTGGTGAAGCCAAACTACCCGTAAATTCGTAATGACGGCGCCCCACCTCCGCGCCTGTCCGTCGTAATCGTCCTCTAGACACTCAGTCCGAAGAGCTGAGCCAGAATGTATTACGCCCGTAAGCCAACTAACCATGGGATAAATGCGATAATGAAGGCGCCCCTACCTCGCGCCGTTCCGTCGTAGCCAACCACATAGAGCTCAAGAGCTCATCTCCTCGGTAAAGAGGCGAATACTACGTCCGTTAAGGCGTCGACTTTGACCGCCTTGTACCCTTCACCGTATGCTAAGATACAGTGAACCCACCCATATCGATTCTCTTACCGATGCGTTGACACAACTGACTACACGACCGTCAGGTGTCGACGCCTATCGACAAGAGTACCGAACCCCGCCCTTTCATCACTCTCAGACAGAGTGATATGCCGGCGTCGCATACAACAGTAACACTACTAACACAATCAGAATAAATAAGTCCGCTCGCTCAAACACTCAAGATACACATTACTATACATTACTTACCTGAACCTTTCACCCACCCACCCCGACCTTTTCTCTGGCAGTCGTCGCCTCTTGAACCCTATCCTAGATCTGATTCACACCAACCAACCTCAGCGGCCAATCGACCTTCAATTTTTTCCAAATCGTGGTACATATCCCTAGACAACGCGTCAAAAAAGTTTCGGAAAAAAATACCACGGTACGATTTTACGTATAAGTAGTCGTAGAGCGTCCGTATTTTCTGGATACCGTTTTATCATCTGTCGTAAGAATCGGACACGTCCTATGATATACAGAAATTTCGGAACATGAATGTATTCCTGACGTATACCCGATTCCCATTGAAGAAGATCCGGTAAAGGCTTTTTTACGATGGACATATCTAAATCGCAAAATATATGGGACAACGGACTTCTAGGCACATGTGTTTTTGTATCTCGTATAATCGATACGATATATTGTATCTCTTGACTCTCTGGCGCATTCTGTAGAAGAAGCTGAGCCGAGCGTTCTTCGTTATCCTTCCGTCGCGGATCATACACAATATCGTGAAAGATTGCCGTAAGCAAAAGCATTTCACGATATTTGTCCGTAATATGATTTTTCGAAATCGCATGAATCTGTTGTAGTAAATCTTCCAAGTGAGTGCATGTATGATACGCGCGATGGGGTTCTCGCCATCGTTGTAAAATCTCTTCTTGTGACATACGAATATGCCATTTTGTTAGCAACGGTTGTATTTCCATTCTTAACAGAATCTACAGTGTATAAACTTTAAGAGGACCCGTTTGTACTTCCCTGTGCGGAAGCACCTTCTACAGGATACGTAGCGACATCTTTTTCTTGTATGGCGACCGGGCGTTCTTTCAATGTCTTCTCGACGTACCAACGCTTCGAATTGGTAACCCAATCAATTGTATTCGACGCATTCAAGAATCCTTCTTTACTGGAAATCTGTGTTGCCCACATCATCAATAAGAAATAGAATACGGCAAAGGCGCCTGGTGGAAATCCGAGTTGGAAGATCGCAATGCCTGCTACGGCAGTTAAGAAGAATCCAATTGGATGGGTGAATACTGTTCGTATATGTGGGCCGAAGCGTTCCGCAACAGAACCTGCGAATACGATTAATCCAGTAAAGATCCATTTACTCGCAACCGGTGGATACCATATGGGTGGTAATTGGAATGCGTTGCCTCCTGCGAGAGGGCCGGGATTGGTTGCGGGATTCATGCTACTTGTAATGGGCTGCTATAGTTATCCATAAGCGTGCGAACATCCAAATCCTGTCGCAAGGGCAAATTATCTCCGTAGAATCGTTGTCCAAAATCCATTACAAACTTGATACCTTTTGTAAAATCATTACGGATGTATCGTAACAAGGTTTGATGCGCCGTGACGGCTTCTTGATCCGTCGGCACAGGTTCATTTGCCTTTACAAGTTTATTGATGGTCTCGTCGTTAAGTACATCTTTTTCATTCTCAAACGCTTCATTAATAGCGGCATTAGTTCCACGGAAACGATCAATCCACGCATAGATCGTTAATACACTTAGAAACGTAAAGATTGCGATTGATAATAGTTGTTTGGTTTCCATTTATCCTTACTTTAGTTATCGGTTTCTTAGGGGCGTGCGAAACCGATAACCTAATTAGGGAGAGCATGTGCTCATTAGAAGAAGCATTTACAACATTTTCAGATCCGGAACCCCGGAATGCTGATTTGGATAAGAAACGTAAAAAGAAGCGTCGTGGAGTGTTACCGCCACCGGAGCCTCTTGTAATCGAACCCGATCGTCCTGCGCATCGTCGTCTTCCGCCCGCCGAACTACTCGGGGGCGCACCAACAGAATATAGGGAATCTTCGAGTGTTTCCGAAATGCTCAATGCTTTCGATCGCGACGAATATTTCCCACATCCTTCTTCCGATGTGAATGACGAAACCGTCTACAAGCTGGAACCGGATTGGACAAAGGCCTTCCATGATTCTTCTGCTCCAGCCTGGATCAAAGATCGTATGCCGCAACGAGAAGCGGAAACACCACTTACCCCTAGTCCCTGGCTCGATGGTTCGTCTACATTATGGCAAAAGGTCCCCGAAAGTCAACGAACCCAATTCGATCTGAAAGGCGCTGAAGTCGCAGCGGAATCCCGTCTCGACGAATTACAGCGTAAACTCGACGCAATGTTCAAAAAGATGGACGATTTGGAAACGACCCGTTCTGAATCGAATCATCTCGAAATCATCCTCTTCGTCTTAGGCGGCATCTTCATATTGCTTATGCTGGATTTACTGGTCAAACAAGGTACGCAAGCGACGATGATGATCGCAGCGGCAGGCGGTGGATTCGAAGCCTCTCGGTTTATGCGATCCTTCGTATTTTAAACAATTTCTGTACTTCAAACAATCGATTTATGAATCTATTGTTTAATGTAATGCTGTAGGCACAAATTTGACGCGGCTGCCCACGCTGTGTTGATTCATCAGTTTCAATTATGTCACGCCGTTCTCCACGCCTCAATCCGAATGCTGTCTCTGATAGCGAACCTTCTCGCGTTCCTCCTGGTGCTGTTCCTTCTGAATCTGCTGGTGCCGGTGCTGCTGCGCCTGACCGCGGATGTTCTTCTCCTGTTCCTAACACTCATCCTGGTCATGTTCTTTGCTCTAGTAGCACTAGATCTTCTATTGCCAATACTAGTATCCCTCCTGTAAATTCCATTACCCTTACAATCGCATTTACAAATAATGATGATTCCGTTATCAATATTATAATCAAAAATGACCGTTGTACAATCACAGAAGATTATATTAATGTTAACAATGAAAAGAGCGTATCGAACTCCACTATTCCCGTCAAAAATCTGGCAACCTATCTTTACACCCTTATCTGCGCAGCATGTCTGGACGACCATCTAAATTCTTGGAAATCAGTACAATTTCTCTGTACATTCCTACCCGCCATGTATATTACACGCGACCAGCTACCTCATAAACGTGAGCTCATTATCCAAACACTCATTTCGCACATCCAAAATATACTAGGAGGGTTCTAAACACGTGGATCCAATATGGTTGTGAATATCTGTAAGTAATGAATCCGTAATTTTTTCGTGAGGGAATGCGATAAAATTCCGACAATCCGGTCGACATCCTGGCAGGACTTCATTGATCATAAAGACACGATAGCCTTTTTTCGTAAATTCTGCGGATAATCCTTTGTAGTCATCTAAATCCAAATGCTGTTCGAACGTCACAAGTGGTCGTAGATCGCGAATCAGTTTCTCGGCACCCTTCACAACAGCGGCTTCCATTCCTTCAACATCCAAATGGATAAATCCAATATCTACGATTTCCTTTGCTTCAAACAACGAATCGAGGCTTACTGCTTCCACGCCGCGACCGAATCCTTCTGGCGCTTTATTATAGACAAACGAACAGTGATGTAAGTTATCCCTCGTATATAAGGATTCTTGTTTGTCACTAATCGCTTTCTGTATAATTTTGATATTGGATACAGAATTCATAGCGGCAACCTGTTCAATATACCGGCAATTCTTTGCGGAAGGATCGATCGCATAAATTGTGGCACTCGTCTGTTTTGCCCAGGGAACCGCATTATCTCCAATCCAGGCACCGAGATCAATGATATTGCCTTCGATAATCTGGTTTTGGAGTAAATAGGAATGTATACGACGGAAAAGGACTTCGTGGTTATCCCGTTGTGCCATAAGACGGGAATAGGAGTGAAATGGTACTACAATCCGTGTATTGTTATCATTTGTAAATAGGACTTCCATAGTTATAAATGATTGTAAGATAAAGATTAGACGAATGAAACGTTCTTTCGATCGAGTTGTCCAGGAAGTCGCGCGGGTTGTGGAACCTGCGCGGAACTGTACATGGATTGTACAACAGACGGATTTGTGGCGGTCGCGGGGACCATTTCGTTCGTAGGTTTGTATTCATTGGTTTTCTTGAGTGCGGATTTCCGTTTCTGTATTTCGACGGGTGTAGCAGTAACGGGCTGCGGTCTTGTTACATGGGAAATCGTTGTTTCCTGTGTTTGTCCAGTTAATACGAGGCTGCGTGCATTTGCCAACACTTGCGACCACGGACTTTCGACCTGTTTGTAATATTCATCGTGATTTCTCCATGAAATAAATAGGAAATTCGGATGCGTGTATTGAACTGTATAACTCGCATTTCGAAGATTCCATACAATATATAAAATCGCATCCCCCATATCAAACCGTGGTGTTCCAGGTATAAATTCTGGAACGATGTATGTTAAACTCTTCTCATTGCCGGGTATCTGTGATACTTTTTTGACTTTATTGTAAATTTGGCTCAGAATTGTATTATAAATACGTATTCGTGTAGCATCTCGTCGTGCTTCTTCCTTGTATAACGACGCCGGATTTAATACGGGTGGTATTAAGGAATCAGACATTGTTTATTAATCCTTGCTAATTCGGTGTAAATATTTTAGAGATCTGCTACGCGATGAGCGTCGAGCGTCGGCTTAAGCCTGGGTTTCTTACAATTCTCTAAAACGATAACTATGCTACCATCGCGACTTGTCTTTTGTGGCGGAGGCACACGATGTTTAGTGTTTCTACAAACCTTGGTCGAATTGGAGAAACGCAATCGCCTTGCGAATGTAAAGGAGTATTGGGGAACAAGTGCGGGGGCGCTACTTGCGTCACTTCTTGCGATCTCCAAATCGGCACAAACCGTGAAGCGGGTTATGTTTTCTGCGGATTATACGAAATTCCGTAACATTGACGTAAGCAACATGTTAACGATCAATAGTTCGTGGGGATTAGACGACGGCACTTCATTAATAGGGGAAATTGAACGTCTGTTTGATAGTATCGAACCTGGAAGTAAAGCCCTTACAATGTCTGATATCGCGGGGTTACATATTGTATTATCAAATTTAAATACGCATGAAACAATTGTATGTACGAGTAAAAATTATCCGGATATGCGGGTGGTCGATGCGATTCGTGCGTCCATGAGTTTACCAATCATGTTTCGGCCGTATAGACATCCACAAACGGGGCACTACTGGGTCGATGGGGCCGTGCGTGCGAATTTCCCGTGGGAAATGTTACCAGATGATGCGGCGCGGTCGGAGGCTCTTGGCTTCACGTTTGAGAAATCGTGGCAGGATGGACCCAAGACATTTATGGAATATTTGTTTTCTATGATCCATTTTGATGAACCGAAGAAAATGGCAGAACAGAAACGGGCGTGGCCGAATAACATTCTATGGTATCCGAGCCCGCCCTTTCCTGCGTGGTATGTCAATTTCAAAGAAGACGATTATGCGTTAGTCGACCGATACGGAAAGGAGGCTGCTGACGCGTGGTTTCGTCACGTTATGCAGCAAGCTTCTTCTCAAGAAACGCCTGGAACCCAGCTTGTGTGCGATCGCCCCCGTATTCTTCCACAACAGTCCCCGCTGGATCGAGTAAGCGAATTGTTGGGTACCCAGAAACTTTTACAGTCTCAGGGATCTGCTTCTCCTCTAACGCAACCATCTCTACTTTCTTCCCGCCGATGGTCTGTATAGAGCCGAGTTTCTCGAATTCGGGTTTCGCGGTATGGCAGTGTGGGCACCATTCCGCATAATAGAGCACGAACTTGTACGATTTATCGGAAGGAGGAGGAGACGCGAAGCCTTCTACTTTGCGACTGCGTGCCCATAAAAAAATGAGGACCACACCCACCAAAAATAACACATAAGGAAGATACGATTGTTTAAAGAGCGAAGCCATTTCTTTATTTAAGAATAAGAATTAAAATGCTTGTACGAGGAGGAAAATTATCACGCTGGATAATGAAACCAGAGGGCGACCCATTATGGTCAGACGCAGATTGGGGACGGGCCGCTACACTGGAAGCCCGATGGCGAATGGCCGGAGTCAGTGAAGACGAGCGACGCAAACTAATTCCCTGCGCTGTCTGGATAGCGAAATTTCCGGGAATGCGCCTACAACAGACAATCATGGATCGTCTCGCCGCGCTTTCCATCTAAATTCAAATCAATGTGTTCCTATAGAAAATGATGACAGATCTTCTGTTTCGCTTCTGTGAGCATGACAACGACCTCGAGGAGAATATCGAGTGGTCGGTCAGTGGTGGAGCACTCGAAGATACAAAACGTTATTATCGTATAATGTACAATAATAATATTCAAAAACTGGAAAAGGAATTAGTCATTGATATTCTCACAAAACAGAGTACGCTAGAACTATTAATCCGAGAATTTAAAACAACGATACATGGGTGGTTTGATACCTATACATCGCGCGCATTCCGAAACGAGGTGGATACATTGTTTACATTAGATCCATGGCTTCAACGCTATACCTGACGACTAGAGATATCCGCCGGTTGTTTTAAACTTGCTTTTTCGGCGCCGTTTTAACGTTTTGCGCGCATGGGATTTCTGCGCACGACATGTTTTTACGCGCTTATTACGTGCTCCGCACCCACTACTAAATGTATTGAGTTCAGAGCAGAGACCTGTAAACGAATCATGTGGCATGTCCGCTGCCAGAGCAGAACACAGTGATTGTTCGGCTTTATAAAGCCATGCCGTAATGGCACGTCGCCCCGCATCGAGACTGGGTGTCTTTGGAACGTGCTTTTTCCAAGCATCTCGCCATTCTTTGAACGGCAGAACAGCGGGTAGAACATTCCACCATTCCATCATATACGGAAGTCGTTCTTCGCGGCTGATGACCGACCAACGATTCCGTAATTCTGGAGTCGTTAATGCTTCCATGGGTGGAGCACCCGCAATCGGACTCGACTTTACCGCCGGGCACGGTGTTGTGTACGCAACAGAAAACAGAAAATCCCAACCAACCATACGGCGTTTTGTACAGATTGCTTCCAACTGTTCACTGTATCGTTTTTCAATTTCTGTCCATTTGGGATCCTGTGTTTCCAACAATTTCTGTTCCCGTAATTTACCGTTTACGCGATTATGGATGCGAAATAGCCATTGTGGAAACGCGCGACTCTCGTTCGGAATTGGATCCATCGCATAATAATCCGTCAAGGATGCGCGGCAGAATTTACAGGGCAACACAAATGGAAGATTCTTAAAGAATGTATGTAATTCAGAACGCGGCAAACCGTCGCCATCTTTTGCTGCAAACGAAATCAAGTGCAAGAGGCGCCAACCACTTGGCCCCCAAAAACGGGTATCCATTTTACATTCTGTTGCGATTTTATTTACAACGCAGCAATTCTTTGAATGTATGGATCACATCTGGATTATAGGGGTCGTTTTCATACAAAAATGCTTTTACATCCTGTAGCGCTTTGGACACAGTATGGCTTTGTATGGCTCGCTTAACTTGCTCCGATCCTGTATCGATATCCACTTCATCATAGGCATATCCTACGCCATGGGCTTTCAAAACTTTTGAATTGTGTACAAAGGGGAATCCACAGGACAGAATATCGTAATATGCATAGTTCATGGGCAAATGGGTTTGATGGGAAAGGAAGACCACTGGACAATCGTCCGTTTTCTTGGCAAAGTGATCCAGTATTTCGTTGATCTGCATGCGAGACAGTAATTTGATCTTTTTATCTTCATGAAGCTTTAACGATTGTATCATTCCCATAGCAGTTGGATTCTTATCCGGCGCATTAAAGAAATATACATGACGTATCAAATCTGGATTCTCCAAATGTAGCTTTTCACAAATGACAAGAGGAAGCCATCCACTCTTACAGTAATTAATATTCGGTTCGAGAATGACAATATCCGCTTGTTTTTTACTACGATCCGTATATATAGGTAACGCATGTTTGTAGTACAAGAAGAGTGGATTCCAAATGAGTGGAACTGTATTTACAGGGACTTTATTACGATTAATGACTTCTAAATATGTTTTCGCCGTTTCTTTATGGTTTTCTGTAATCCATACCTGATCAGCAAATACATGATATACCATTTCTTGGAGAGGAGTTGCGGAAGGTTTACAGGTATACAAAAAATTATCATTATGAAATGCATCAAATGTATTACATGGATTAAACATGATAATTTCAACCTTGTTTGCCTTCAGCTGATCCAGAATTGATTTTGGCGGCAGATAGGATCCAAGGACAAACGTACAATAATTTTCTACATTGATATCCGCAAAATCTTTGTAAATATAGGAGATATCATCGGATACAAAGGGTTTCTTTTTATCCATGTTGTGGATTACGAGATCCACAGCGTGTCCTGTTGCTTCCAACGATTGTTTCATAAAAATACAATTTTGCCCCGCGCCATTTGAATAATAATTCTGCTGTCTTACAAAAATACCAATCCGTTTCTTACAGGTGAGGGTCTTGGCCTGTAGAAGGCGATAAAAGTATTTCTTGGCTTCAAACAATCTTGCCAACTTGTACGCATCGATAATATGAATAAAGACTTGATCCTTGTCGTATTCCTGTGCGGTCCATATATCGACAACTTGTATTTTTGACGCTTTTTCTACGTTTGATGCCCAAGACAGATTCAAAACAGATTGTTCATAGGGGCGCTCAGTTTCATATCGTTTATCTGGGCAATCATTCCACCAATCTTCCATGAGTTGTTTTGCGGCGTCCTTCTTTGTACAATCGAGTAAAAAGATTCCAGAGCACGCATGGCTTGCATTGGAAGGCTTGTCCACAACCGTGTACAAAAGTGGTTGTACAGACGTGTCTCTTGCCCATGCAGAAGGCTTCGCCGTTTTGAGGTATTCGAATGCGTTCACCGCATGATTGATAATCGCAATCGCAGAATTCACACAAAGAATTTCATCGTATTCGTCAATATACTTTAATACAGATGGAATACGAGACCACGATGAATTACGATCAAGAATGGAAGATGCCTGTACATATTTAAATTCGATATTGTGTAATTTTGCGTATGCTTCTGTAATCGATACACAATAGGTCCAATAACCTTCTACGCCATCATACGGAGATTCACTGCCAACACATAGTATTAGTCTACGCATTTATACAAAACGTACAAATTGATATAGTATGATAAACGCATTTCGTTAAAGAAACCCGGGTCTGATAATGCGTTGCGTAAGGATTATAAAAGCATAGCATCTTTATAAATCATGCAGGCTCAAATTACAGAAGCACGTAAATCCAAGAAGATTGGAATTCTGATACATTCCGGAACCCAGCTCTTCTCGAATGGTATTATCCAAAATGCGTATTTTATTATGCAGTGTTTTGAGCGCCTCGGATTATCATGCCAGTTTTTATGTCATGAAGAGAACCCTGTACCCTTCGAATACAAGAGTCTTACACTTCAGCAACTATCTATGAATCAACTTGTCTTCAATCCGCGCGACTATCATACAATTATTACTGTATCACGCGGGCTATCAAAAGAAATGTATACGTATTTGAAATCCTTTAAAATATACGTTGTTGGATTTGTATGCGGCAATTCGTTAATGCACGATTGTGAAGATTTTGTACGCGGGCCATTTTTTAAAGGCCAATCGACCCATATTGGAAAACGATCTCCTGTGGATGATTTGTGGGTGATTCCATCCTATAAACATGCGTTGGAGTATATATCTATTATACGAGGAGCACCTTCGTACACAGTTCCGCATTTATGGTCACCCTGTATTGTGGAAGCAGTCGTTGATCAAGTCATGAAAAAACCTATTGCTGAATTACATTACAATTACGCAAATCATCATGGAAAGAAGATCGATATTTTAGTGCTGGAACCGAACATTGCGCTCTTTAAAAATGCGTGGATACCCATTGTAGCGGCGGAACATATCCATCAGCGATTTCCTGACTTGATTGACAATGTCTATGTATTTAACTTTCCAGAGATTGAACATGCGTACGGAATGGTTGAACAACTCAGTATAAATAGCAAGGTGCGTAAATTCAAACGCTTAGCGATACCAGATATTCTTATCCATTTCAACCAAAAGAATACATTTCCTTTAATTGTAAGTCATCAAGTATTGAACGGTCTCAATTATGTGTACTATGAAGCCCTGTTCTACGGATGGCCTCTTGTACATAATTCTACCGATATGGGCGATTGTGGATATAAATATAGTGAAAATGATTTTATAGGATGTGCAAATGCGATAATGGATGCCTATACTTCTCACAATCGTCGTGTCGATTCTTATAAGGAAGAGGCGCGGGAATTTATGCGATGTGTAGATCCACTGGATCCATCTGTGGGAAAGATTTGGGATCAGCTTATTAATGCTGGATTAAGCAAATCATTGGCTGCTTCTGACTAAGGATCTCCAGAATATCGTTTCTTAAAACCGTAGGTTTTATGAAAACGATATGCCGAGAGAAGCCTTAGATGACTAGGCAAAGAATAGTATTACGTTTGTATAACAAACAATGTACTAATATACTGTTTAAGCACGTTTCAAGGCATCGACTTCGGCCTTGAGTTCCTTTACGGCACCAACCAATAAGGATACGAGACGATCGTAGGCTACACGCTTTTGGTCTGGTAATTCACCGGCACCACCAGTGGCGACAACGTTAGGGATAACCGCTTCGAGTTCTTGGGCAATAAATCCGAGTTCCTTGTGGCCTGGGTTTACAGTTGGGCGTTCATCGATCCAGTTGTAGAATACAGGGCGGATCTGGCTTACGATACTGAGAGCACTCGATACTTCTACGACATCCTTCTTCAAACGAGCATCGGACGCAGTTGTGAAGGATTGCGCAGTGATATCACCAGAAGCATACATGTATTCCAAACTCAAGGTAGTTTGTGGGATGGTTCCATCGAATGTGCCTACAAAACGAGATTCTTCAAGCGATAGACGGAGTTCGAGCGAAGTTTCACTGCTAATGGCACGGCTGATTTCTAAGCTGAGCGCATTTTCGAGCGAGGCTTCACTGCTGATGGCACGGCTGGTTTCAGTGCTGATACCAACATCAACGGTGTTTGAGATGTATGTGATCAAGGACGCTTCTACACTCAACGCGCGGCTTTCTTCAATACTGAGGCGAGTAGTCAACGAAGTTTCGCTGCTGATCGCGCGGCTAGTTTCAAGACTTACACGAGTAGTCAACGAAGTTTCACTGCTGATGGCACGGCTAGTTTCGAGGCTTACACGAGTGGTCAAGGAAGTTTCACTGCTAATCGCACGGCTTTCTTCGAGGCTTAGACGAGTGGTCAAGGAAGTTTCACTGCTGATGGCACGGCTGGTTTCAGTGCTGATACCAACATCAACAGTTTCTGCGATGTATGTGATCAAGGACGCTTCTACACTCAACGCACGGCTTTCTTCAATGCTGAGGCGAGTAGTCAACGAAGTTTCACTGCTGATCGCACGGCTTTCTTCGAGGCTTAGACGAGTGGTCAAGGAAGTTTCACTGCTGATCGCACGGCTTTCTTCGAGACTTACACGAGTGGTCAACGAAGTTTCACTGCTGATCGCACGACTGGTTTCGAGACTTACACGAGTAGTCAACGAAGTTTCACTGCTGATCGCACGACTGGTTTCGAGACTTACACGAGTAGTCAACGAAGTTTCACTGCTGATCGCACGGCTAGTTTCGGTCGAGAGTGCTAAATCAAGAGAGGATTCTAAACTTACCGCACGGCTATTTTCTGTGCTGAGAGCATTTTCGAGCGAGGTTTCACTGCTGATCGCACGGCTGATTTCTAAGCTGAGAGCATTTTCGAGCGAGGTTTCACTGCTGATCGCACGGCTAGTTTCGGTACTGATACCAACATCTACAGTTTCTGCGATGTATGTGATCAAGGATGCTTCTACGCTCAACGCACGACTTTCTTCAATGCTGAGACGAGTTGTCAAGGAAGTTTCACTGCTGATCGCACGGCTAGTTTCGAGACTTACACGAGTAGTCAAGGAAGTTTCACTACTGATCGCACGGCTAGTTTCGAGACTTACACGAGTAGTCAAGGAAGTTTCACTACTAATCGCACGGCTAGTTTCAGTCGATACGTTACCAATGATCGCAAGTTCATTGTTTGGGACCATAGGATTACCATAGTAACTCTTCATTCCACCAACTTCCTGACCACTTTCCAATACGATACTAGTACCACTGTATTGACTGATGTTGTTTACAATGATACTAGGCGCAACGAGCTGTTCAGCTGTGAACTTGCTAAATGCCTTTACACCATCTTCGAGGAACTGTAACCCATAGGCATTGGTTGAATCAGATGTACGTTTGACGACATCGTTAGCGATGCGCAAAAAGGCTACATCATTAGGAGGCGGATTCGACATTCTTTATATACTAAGCCTAGAAAAAAATCTTGGTATATAGATTATATTCATAGAATATTTAGTTGGTCATTTTGATATGGAAACGATACGAAAGTTCATCTCCCTCCGACACACCTTGTTCTCCCAATGTCTTTGTCTTATCAAGGGCCATGTTGTGTTCCATAACAACTTCATCAAATGTATCTGCCGGGTTAATTCCCATAAGCCCGTCCACCATATCCGCTAAAGCTTGTACAGTCATAGTTGGTTCCACGTCAACTTCTACTGTTTTTCCAATATAATCACGCAACATAGTTGCGACTTCCAATGGAGTTAATGGGCGATTGGGTTGTATAGCCCCAGTTGTACGAACTACAATCTTCATTTTTCTATAGTAAGAGTATATAAAATTATTTGTAGTAGAAACGTATAATAGATTGATAATGTATATTACGTTTCATAAATTTAGAAACCGAATGTACTTGTGCTTGCGAGCATAGGGCGCACCGGAGTGTTTGGAAGATACGACGCCTTACACTTGATATCGGGTTCAGGGCATGGAGCACATATAGCCGCAGGACATGCCGGGCATGCCTTTGGTTCAGGGCATTTTACAACAGGGCATCGAGGACGAGGGCATGGTGGGCATTCTCCAATCTTACAAGGCTTCGAGCATGTGCTGATGCAAGGTGGGCACTTTGGTACCGATGATTTCAATACATATTTCGACATATCCGGTTGTGGAGGGCATTCCGTCTTGAGCATGTACTTGGACATATCAGGCATAGGTGGGCAAGGAGGAACCGATGCCTTTAGTACCCATTTGCTTGAGTCGGGTTCTGGACAAGGCGGGCATACTTTACCACCGTCAAATGGTTCTTCAGACGATTTACACTTCTTTTCTATATAAGGGCATCCACACGCAGGTTTGGGTTTTTGGCAACGATTGCACATATTGAAATCATGGAATCCTTCTACTCTGCGTTTGCCGAAGAAGAAGCCAATGACTAAGGCAATCAATCCGATGATTACAACGTGTACTATATCAATCTTCATTCCTGAAGCCATTCTAGTCAGGGGCATCAAAATTTAGTTTTACAACATAGTCCCCTTAAACTTCGATGTAGGATCATATTTAGGGCATCCAAACATTTCCGGGTACCATGATCCCCATGTATCCCCTAACCGATTGCATACCATTTGGTAATTTCCCTTCCAAGAATACGAATTGCTTACCGCATCGGGGTTCTCAATACATCCAAACGAGGTTGGGTCACCCAATTGTCCACTGCGAATCTGCTTACACATTTCCTGTACACGTTTCTTGTAATCGAGGCCTCCCACGGCCGCTGGATCGAACGCAGACGATGATGCACGACGCGCAATAGTATCATCTGTCATTACAAAACCGGGGCGGATATAGACATCTGGTGAAATTTCGCCATCTGGAAATGTACCATTTGGTCCATGACCTTTGCCTTGTGCCGATCCCATCGCATCGTGCGATGGATACTCTGGGCCAGAGAGTTTGTGTTCTTTGTTTCGAACATATGGATTATTATGATCTGGGCCTAGACGGCTATGTGTGGTATGGAGCCCGTCAATCGGTGTACCACTATGCTTGAAATCATATCCACTGTGTTTGGGTAACATAGAGGCCTGTAAAGTTTGAAGTTCTTGTAGATACATTTGATACATTTCTTTTGGAATAGGTGTTTCACTTACGGCCAAATTGGTAAGACGTTTTTCCATAGCTTCCAGTCGAGACATAAGACGGTCTTGTGCCGCCAATTTGGGATCGTATTCCAATTTAACTTCGACATTCCATTTCAAGTATTTGGCCTGTTCAAGCAAGGATTGGACATTTGGATCTCCATTTACACCCATAACTTTTGATGCATGCGGATTTACACCTGCCTTGATCTGCTTTGGCATAGAACCCTTTGGCTTTACAAGAGGCTTTAAGGCCTTTTTCGGATTTTGTAGGGATTTCAGGAAGGCTGCCGCGGATTCCGGTGTAATTGGCACTTCTTCCAGTTTCATTTGATTACGTTTGATTGCGCTGATCATATCGCCAAGATCCGCCGATAATTTGGCCAATTGATCCGTACGCGCCTTTACCGTTGCCGAAGACGAACGCAGATTTGTCAAACGTTTCACTTCCGCATCAATACGCTCTTTCAAATGAATGAGTTCTGGAAGAGTGATTATACCAGGCTTGTTCGCAACCGTAGTTGGACTCTGCATTTCACCATATATATGGTTGATTTCCACAGGATCCATTTTGATTTTACGGGCATCGCGCAAATCATGGATCATCATGTTGTATGTATTGATAAGATCTAACAATTCTGGTTGGGTAAATTGGGCAGCATCCGGATTTTGTAACGCATCGTGGAATTCCTTTTCCATCTTTGGCGCCATTGATTCCATAAATTCCATTTTATGTTTCTGTTGTTCGGACAAGTTTGTATCCGCTGGATTGATTCTCGCGCGGAGTTCCTTGTAATTTTTCATGAGTTCCAACATTGCTTGAATATCATGCGCTTGCGGTTTTGATACAGTTGGATCCCCACCGGTCGATCCAGAAATATCCTTTGGCAACGCCGAACTATTTGGTAGTTCAGGAACTGTACCGTCGAATCCTTCGACACGTTTGTTGAATGTATATACCCATACTAATACGAGTATAACACCTACAATTGCTAATAACAGATTAGGTGTTAGATTCAGCATCCTTCTACAAGACGCCGAGTTATTTTAGTTTACAGGCCCAGCATGGAATGCTATCTTTGCGAATATAATCGCGCATGTCGGGGCATTGATGCTGTGGTGGGCACTTACGTTGTGGAGGACACTTGCGTGGTACTTTTACAACCTTTTCCACAATACGCTCCACGATAACAGGCTCTTTTTCTTTATGCACTGTGCCTTTGGACTTGGGTAAGGTGGATTGGAAGTTCTTTCCTTGTGCTAACGATCCGCTAATATCGGTCTCTGCGTATTCTTTCAATGGGTTCGAAGGTTGCGATTTCGTTGTATGTGATTCCTTTGGTTGTGCTTTTGCGCCTTCGGCCTTTGATTTGCTAGGATCCGCAGGAATATACTCTGACGGCACCTCTTTCTCAAGATCGGGTGTATGTGTGGGTACTTTCACAACTTGTTCGATGTTGCGAAGTAATGTATCCAAATCTGGTGATGGGCCTGCGCCAGAATTGGGAGAAGAGACAACAGGTGTTACAGGATTCGCAATCGTTGTAGGCACAGATAGTTCTCCCTTTGTAATAATAGGCACTGTCGCAACGGGTATGGTGACTTGTTGATCTTGAAACCCTTCATTGGTTTTACGACCAATCAAAGCAGGATACATGTATACCAGGACCCCAACAATGGCAATAAATATCCATATGGTTAATGTTTCCATTTCCTCTGTTTATGGGGATCAAAATTGATATTCCACACATGGATAAAAAAGGGTCTCAACACTAAAATGACGGAGTATAAATTACGCTACAAAGACGATGATGCGGTAGAAGTTGGACTGGATGAAGCGGGGCGCGGCTGTCTCTTTGGACGGCTCTATGTCGGAGCAGTTGTCTTCAGTAACGATCTCGAAGATTTCTTTGATCACGGTGTAGCCCTCCAAGAGATTAAAGATTCCAAATTACTCACAAAACGGAAACGAGATATTCTCTACGATTACATTCAGGAGTGCGCACTCGATAAAGCGGTCGCTTTCGCGGAAGCCGATGATGTCGATCGTCTCAATGTCTTACAAGCGGATTTATCCACTATGCACGCAGCTCTGGATTCCCTACAAGTTCCTATCGAGCGTGTGCTCGTAGATGGCGATCATTGGCGGCCCTATAAAGATACAGAAGGGTATGCGATTGTCGACGGAGATGCCCAATATTTGGCCATTGCGGCCGCAGGTATTCTTGCGAAAGTCTCGCGTGATCGTTGGATTGAAGAAATTGTTGCGGTACATCCAGACTGGGATACAAAGTACGGGTTGAGTACAAATATGGGATACGGAACTGCGACGCATATGAATGGATTAAAAGAGTACGGAATTACATCGGAACATCGTAAATCCTATGCGCCTGTTCGTCAAGCGATGGGTTTACCCGCAAAGGAAAAATACGTCAAGAAAGAGAAGGCTAAGAAAGGCGAATGGGTCGGTGGAGACGAATAGATCCTATACAAATGTTTATATAGAATCTAGTATTTAATGTTTACGGCTACCTTTACGGTGTTTGCGACTAGCTTTGCGCGAGCTTTTGCGGCTTTTGCGACTACCCTTACGTTTTCCGCCCTTTAATGGTGCCACGGCAGTTGTAGGAGGAGCTGGTACAGGAGGGCCGGCAGGAGCAACCACTGCGTTCGCAGCATTTGTCGCAGCCTTTACAGCTTCGGCGAAGAAGCCACCGAAGAAGTTACCATTCTTACGAGTATTTTTACGTGTGTTTTTGCGCGCGTTTTTACGCGATCCTTTGCGAGTGGCCATTCGTTTATACTATGGGTTTCGAATAAAAATTGAGGAGCGTTCTGTTCTCGAACATAGCTCACAACCTTCCTCCTACATTCTTCAAATCCTTCCTTCCATACAAAATGTTCATACTCTTCTTCGATACGGAAACCAACGGCCTTCCCCTAAGCAAAAACGCCCTTACAAGTAATCTTGCGAACTGGCCAATTATTGTACAAATGGCTTGGCAACTCTGGGATTTTACAGATATCACGACGCCCAAACGCATAGAGGCCGATTCATACATTATTCAACCGGACGAATCGATTGTCTGGAACGCGGAATCAGCCGCAATCCATGGAATCTCGAAAGAAACCGCAATTGAGAAGGGTGTGTCTCGGAGCGAAGTCTTAAACGCATTCATGCTTGTCGCAAAGAAGGCCCATGTCTTGTGTGCGCACAATCTCGCATTTGATAAACCCGTCGTCAAAGCAGAATATCTACGACAGAATACAGGCGAAGTGTTTCGCTGGTGGCCCGCCATCGAATACTGTACGATGGAAAATACGAAAAACATCCTCAAACTTCCAAGCAAGTTCGGAAAAGCCTGGGATCCCTACAAGATGCCTCGCCTCGCCGAACTTCATAAATATCTCTACGGCGAAGATGTCAAGTTTGAATGGCATAGTGCGGCCGGTGATGTGGAGTGTCTTGTCTCATGCTTTCATGAACTTCTACGACGCCGCATTGTTCCTCTCGATACATGGTTCCCTGTGGAACGCGATGAGCGGGGGGACCGACGTGTTCTAACAAAGGCTCCTACACGGGTTGCGACGGGGTCCAAGTAACTATCAATCAATACCGCATCTTCCGCCTGTTGCTGATACATAGAGGATTCTGCTGCGAAATGCCCGCCCGCATCATCGATTCCTGTATAGACTCGGAAACCATTCGCCCGTAACTTTTTCGACCATTTCAAGGCTTCATACGGTAAGACTTGCGTGTCGTGAATGGCGGTTTTGACAATGATAAGCGGTGCATCTGGTTTTGCCAATGGAACTGTGTCCACCGGAGAAATACGTTGTAGGGCCAAATATTCTTGGGGGCGTTTTGCCGGATCTCCAAATTCATCATATTCCAGCTGCGTCAAGGGCAAATCCGGATTGGTAGTTGTGCGAAGAACATCTACATAGGGCACTTCGGCATAGACCGCGCCGACAAGATCTGGATACTGTTGTGCGATATTTGCGGCCAATAACCCGCCCGCAGAACGTCCGTAAAATACGGTTTTCTTGGGCTTGATACGGAGTGTTGCCTGTGCCATTTTAATGACCGCCGCAGTATCGTCAAACGTATTCTGTTTTCTTAAAGCAGTACGTCCACCGTCATACCAGGCATCTCCATCTTCACGACCTCCGCGAGGCATCGCTCGTGCTACCGCATACCCTTCTTGTAACCACTGTAGCCATCGCATTGGATACGAACGATGTGCACTAATTCCGTACGCACCATATGCTTCCACAAGTAGTTTGTGGGGATGTTTTACAGCGGATACAATTGTATAAGGAACACGTGCGGCACCGGTAGATTTTACAAGACCATGACTAAAGTGCTGAATTACGACTGGTTCTGGTAATTGCTTCACTAAAAGAAGTTCGTGATCCGCAATGAGATAGATCGAGGATGACTTATGGGGCACTTTCAATTCTACCGATGGAATACTTGAATAGCCAAGAAGATTGATTTCACACGGACATTCTGGATTGTAAAGCAAATTGTATGATCCTTTTGAAAACTCATACAAATATGTATACCCTTTTTGTACAGTTGTGACATAGACACGTTCTTCGTTTCCTACAGCATTCACTAAACATCCTTTTGGATATGCGTATTTACGGGATCCAATATGTAAGCCATTGTTTGCCGCATAAATCGTGGAACAAACGGGAAGAAGTGTGTGGGATTTACGGGCCAACCATCGAATGCGATCTGTGTTTCCAACAACTATTCCTAATCGTTGATGGAGCGCGTTTGTCACTCGGATAAAGACATCGGATTGATGGGCGGGTTTATGTAATTCGACTTGGAAGCGTTTGTCCGATTCGTGGAAGATTTCTCGTTCCTTTTCCCCTGTTTTCTTATCGGCACAGAGGACCCCAGGATAGCGCAATTGATTTTCCACGGATTGATAATAGATCTTGTCGCCTTTAAAAGCGGCATCGGGGCCAACGGATTGCTTTGTCCAAACCGGATGGTTTGGCTTTTCCTTTTCCTTTTCCACATCATAGACAGCGAGTTCAAATGATTCCGATCCCTGTCCAACATCCTGTATAAGGAAATAATGCGAGCTATTTTCGCACGTACCAAAATTGTTAATATTTGTATAGGTTTCGATGATTGTGTTATCAAGTGCTGTGATCCATACATTCATGCGATGCCCAAATGTATGCTGAATTTTCACGATACGACCATTCCACATCATATGTTCATGCGCGTATTCTTCGGTATGGGGCAGAGCCGCGCTGTAGAGATCTTTTATACCTTTTACCCATGATCGAATCTGTGATTGATATGGTTTTACCGCCGCATTCCATAGGTCGGTTTCTTCTTGTACGGCCTCTTTGAATTCCGTACTTTTTGTATCTTCAAGAGGCGCGAGTGGATCATACCAACGGGCATGTCCAATGTCCCGCCAAGGATTTGGATCACCAGAGAACATTCTTACTAATGTTTGATGTTTTCGTAGTGTAAGGTCTAAACCAGTGCCCATGAATCATAGGACAGAACAAATGAATCGTGGTCTACGTGTTGTTATTTTATCAACGTCTTCGCGCACACAAGGCACAAAGGATCTTGGAATCGCGTGGGGGCTCAACCAAGATGCCAAGTTGATTGAGCAGACACTGCGAGAAACCAATGCGTCTGGACTACGCATTGACACCATCGATTACATTGATCCTGTATCGTTTTACGGAAATCCTAGAAAACCTGCGCAAGTTGTGGATATTCAAATCCACTTAGAAGTGCCGTGTCGAGCAGCGTGGTCCTGGGCCAAAGTCAATATTGTAGTGGTAAATCCTGAATGGTGGCCTTCTAAGGCATGGGATTGGGCGTTACAACCCGTCGAACAAGGAGGCGCACATATGGTTGTCTTCAAATCGGAAGCAGCCCGTCAACTCTTTCCAGAAATAGAAGGCAAACGTTGTCGAATTGTGCCTTGGCGTGCCGGCGCCGTACTTGAAAAAGGACAAGAACAACGCCGTGAATTTCTCTATTTAATCGGTGGGTCTGTCAACAAACTCGCGGCGGCCAAGATCGTTTGTGCGGCTTGGAAATCTGTATGGCCACATCTACATGTCGTAGGAAGTGAAGCCGTGTTAGCAACACTACGCGGTCTCGTAACAGAAGAAGACGCAAAAGAACGCGGAATTGTATTTCAAACACGGTATTCAGATGATAAGGCGCGCAGTAAAGCGCAAGCCGAACATGCGTACCATATTGTTGCGTCCGCCGCAGAGGGATATGGATTTACGTTTGCGGAAGCGGCGGCACAAGGAGCAATTCCACTCTGGACCGATATTCCTGTCTATAATGAAATATGGGGAGACAGTGTTGGAAATGTAGGAAAAATTAAGACAACGGTGGAATCTGGATCAACATATCGTGATTCTACACGCACATTCACTATAGATGATGTTACGCAAGCAGTCGAATCGATTCTAGGGTTATCCGCGGAAGAGGATACGCAAATTCGCAAGAAGCTCCGCGCTGTATCTGCGGATCATACAAAGGAGTTCCGTCATGCGTGGCGTACAATTTTTACAATTCTATCCACGCGTATGAAGGGTATCGATATACCACGTCTTCCTCCTTCGTCTGTAAAAGCGAACGAATTGCCCCATATCGCAATTATTACTGTTACACGAGACAGACCACAGTGGTTTGGAAATATGGCACGCAATATTATTCTGAGCGATTATCCGGCAGATAAAATGACGTGGATTATTGCGGATGATGGAGATCCGGTAAAAGGCGGTATGCTTGACGGACATGTTGCGAAATTCCAGGAAAAGAATCCACGTTTCTCCGTGAAATATATTCCGATTTCGAAACCAAAGACAATTGGAGAAAAACGGAACATGGCATGCCAAGCGGCGCCTTCTGAGGCATCCGTATTTGTAATGATGGATGACGATGATCATTATCCGCCCTCTTCTTTCGCGCGCCGTGTTGCGTGGCTCCAAGAAGGAATGCGCAAAGGAATTGAGTGTGTGTATTGTTCCACATTGCCGGTCTATGATTGTACACGCTACATTTCCGCGGTCAATGTTCCACCTCTTACATTGGCACCACGCGAACGTATTTCCGAAGCAACTCTGTGTTTTACACGAAAATTTTGGGAAGCAGGGCGTTTCCCCTCGGTTGGTATCGCGGAAGGCGAAGGATTTTTGGTATCAAGAGAACATCAAACGAATGAAATTGATCCTTATGGAATTATTGTATCCTTTGTACATGGAAAAAATACAACCTCTCGTCGTATTCCAAAAGAATCAGAACCAAATGGCTGCCATTACGGATTCGATGATACCTATTTTACATACATATCTGAATTAGGCCTCTCTTCTTCTTAAAAGAAGAGGTGAGAGCCTAATCGGCATATAGATTAAATAACATATGATCAAATGATATGTTTACTCATATGTTATATTTACGATATTTATACTTTTGGCACCCATGCATCGTAATCAAAATCAGTTTCATCTGCCCATCCAACCACCGCATATCCTTCGACGTTGAATGTATGGCTTCCGCCAACTACGAGATGGTAGACCTGAGTTAGCGGAGACATTTTAATAGCCTCGATGGATTCAACAGGTTTTGGACCAGTGGTTGTCTGAAGTACAATACCTTCGGTTAATCTGTGAATACGTCCTTGCGACAGACCTTTCATGATTCGTTTTTCAGTCGTGCCATCTCCCAATATGATTGTATGAGTTTTGTTGTAGGTGAGTTTGTTAATTATTTCCGTATCCACACAATAAAATCTACGGTCACTCGATACATGCGGGTGGTGCGACGTTGTTTTATGTTCATTGTTTATGTTTACAATATGCCCTGCTCCTAAAAGCGGTCTGTGGAGTGCTAGCACAGGATTGTGTTCTCCAAAGGCACCAAGGACTATATCGCCGACCACTACATCTTGAATGAGTTTTGTAGATCCATTGGCCATAGTTACAGGCGCGTCTTTCAAAAAACAACCAAATTCTGCTTCTGTAGATTTACTACTACAATCATTGGAAGCAGTAATTACATATTCAAAATTATCCTGTATATCTCGAGAAGGATATGCGATACCAATTATCGTACTTGGAAATCCAAATGTCTCTAGAGGAAAGGCGCCGATAAAATGGAAGGATGCGTTAATTAGACCAGAACTATCGCTTAATGCCGGACTATACGTAGTAGCATTACAAATTTCAGGCATAGCCAACATTACAGCATAACGATCACCTGGATAATCTCCAGGCGGCATAGGAATTGTGACGGATTGATCGAGAGATGATGATAAAAAACTTTCAAAACTGGATATTTCGTCAATAGCCAACGGGAATACAAACGCACCTGGTATATCACATACAGTTTGACAACAGCTACATGCTTCAATATTCCCAATTTTTAACAGTGTTATAAGTTCACCACTACTCGCAAACTTGCCTGTATCAGGTATTGATGGATTTTCCCGTTTAAATACGGCGAGTGTTTTTGCTTTATGCGGCGGATATGGTCGGAAGCATCGCTGGGCATTTCTACTCTATAGTATGATTTTCCAAACTAAGGGTCTCCAGAATATCGTTAACGATATTTTGTGAGAAGCCTTATTACAAACAGATCTTGGTTCAAGCTAAGACAGAATCGATCCACTGTATATTCAATATTTTCTCTTCAAGAGCACGTTTCTGTTGTTCCGTTAAGGGATAGGCCTTTTCAATCTTGTCTAATAACATTTTATAACGATGTAGAAGCAACTGTCGTACAAACCGTTCGCCAGTTTCATGTGTTGATTTATGTGTGTCCATACTTGCTTGCCCAACCTTATCCATGAAACACGAATCAACTTTTTCTGCTGTGATTTAGAGGATCGCACACTATAGTAGTATAAATATGTCGATCGTTCCATCCGGCCCCGCAGAAAGCTCTATTACTGAACTTCCCTCGCTCTTGAAGCGTTGGATGGGAATACAGGAAGAAATGTCTACGCTCAACAATGAATTGAAGCAGCGTCGTACACAGTCCAAAGCACTCAAAGAAGTTATTTTACGGATTATGGAATCGAATCGTGTCGCAGCTTTGAATGTAAGCAAGGGCACTGTTATGCATAAAATTCGTGAAGCACCCGAGAAGATTTCCAATGATTACCTATTGAAACATTGTAAGGATTTCTTTGGTGGGGACGAAGAGCGGGCGCGCGCTTTAGTGACCTATTTGGAGGAGCATCGCGGAACATCCAAAGTCCACGATTTGAAATTACAACTTCCGAAGAACGACGACGGGCTTTCTCAGCGATCCTAAATTGTATTGGGTAAGATAGAAACATGCTCGGCGGTGCGATTGCTTCTGGCGTAAATGCCATTTTTGATGCGACTCCTTTTGCGCAAACAGAAACCTTTGAAAGCCAAACCGGTGTCGGTTACTCTCCGGCCCGTTTAGCCCTCGTCTCTTTTATTACAGTAGCGATCGTCTTTTCGATCATCCTGTTCATTGGCAAATACTTATGGAACAACATTCTCCATGAATTAGTACCAGCTATCAAGCCTGCGAAATCGATCTGGCAAATCTTTGGGCTTGCCGTGTTGATCTCGTTGCTCAATCCTGGATCTTGCCAATGTGCGTAATTATGTAAACTATGAATCATAGTAAAACATAAGTATTTAAACGCGGATTCTATGTATCAAACAAGAATGCCGCAATTTATTGTGAATTACGACGGCATAGATTATCCGTATGCTACATGGTCCGATGCGCTCGATAAGGCGAAATCGCTTATCAATGACATTTCGGAACAACCCTGGTGTCTATCGTATCTATCTTTGCTACGAACAAATTCCCAAGAATTATGTGAAAAATCCGGATCAACTCCTCTATACCGCATTATAAAGAAGAATGCGACAGATGTTATTTTGGTGTTATATGTTGCGTGAAGGTCTATTAGGGCTAGCACCACCAGCACCTGCTTGTGCTGCAGAAACTGTGCGAATAGGGGCTTGTGCTGGTGCGGCACCCGCAATAATTTCACGGGATCTGCGATAATAGGGGCCATTCATGATAGTATGCGCGTGTGTAGTATTATCATCCCGACGAAATGTGAGTACCATAATTGGAGCATGAAATTCCCCAACGATAGTTTTGTGAATAAGAGTACCGAGTTCAATAATCTGATTACCAGACAGATGTTGATAGGGACTGCCTATTCGGTATTCATCGAAATAAATATTGTAGAAGGACATTTTGCAAGGAACGAAAGGAAGAAAGGAAAGAAATGAGACGTTAGGCGCTTTATACTGTGTACGTTGTGTAGGCCATCTCAACAAATTTCAAAGGAGTGTGTTCGAACTTTCAATTTTTGTTAAAATTTGTACGGGCGATGACCGATAAAATTGCTTATAAATAGTACATCGTATATAAGATATATGCGATGTAGTATATACTTTTTTAAAAGGAATTAAATGTATTGTTCTCCGTTACCGCTCATCTTGTATTCACTGTACGCAAGAACAGAATCTGGTACATGGTATCCAGGATCACGGGGTCCAGCAGGAACATCCATATTTGCCTTTGGTATTTCGCAGGCTTGTTGGATGGCACGCATAGATCGTGTAAGAATATTATGGAACTTTGTAAGCGCGCCTTGTTTTGTCTGTGGATCCGAACATAAACTAGTAATCAGCTGGTTACCGCGTTCCTGATACTTATCCATAACGACTTGGAGTTCGTTCTTGCGAACCGCCTTTCGCACACAACGACCCACTAAACTTTGTACAGGTTCGATATCGTGCGAGGTTGCGTAAGGAAGTTTCTGTGTACTGTAGATACCGGCACCGGCGCCACTCACATCCGCATCGATACAGAGTACTTTTTGTAAGATGAGTGTGAGTTCTTGTAGGGCAGCATTACTGTTGGGGTCGCTCGATTCGCGGAATTCACGAATTAGTTCCTGTGCTTCGGTATCACGTAAAAAACACTTTGGAAACGTGGCAGCATCGATGGCGTGTGTGGCAAATCCTTCATTTATGAAGCGCGGCCGGAAATATAAAAAGATCGCGATTGCAAGTGCGATTGCATACGCGAGTAACGCAAGATTCAACCAATCCATGTCTTCTTTAGGATTGCGAATTTAAGGTTTTATTCGCCAGTTTTACGTTCCGCAACTCCATCCGCATTAGGAGCAGCCGCAAAGAGTGAATCCCAGGAAGTTTGGATACTACGGAATTCTTCTTTGAGTTTGCGGCATACAGTTGCGATAGCAAGTTGCGCCGTACGTTTCTGAGTTTCAATATCACCATCACCTTCTGTAACACCAATACGTACAAACATTTCGGGGCGAAGAGGATGAGGTACTTTATATCCAGCATAGGACAACTTCAGCCCAGATTCACTATCGACGTGATCGCTGATTAGATACGTTTCTAGGAGATTGCCGAGTGTATGTCCTTCATTTTGGAAGATGACGTCCATTGTAGGGAATCGACTATCGCCCTGTTGGATGCGAACATTCTCAGGAATGACACCGTCCATATCCTGATATTTTGTGACAAGGGCCTCGCATGCGGCAATTGCATTCTTCACGATTGCCTTGATATTTTGGACTCCAATCGATTCCACATAGAACGTGAAATCGTACGGTTCTCCCTTTTCGTTTTTCAGATAGCAGCGCTGGATTTCCATTGTTTTGAATTCGCGACGAAGTTCATCCAAACGTTCCTCTGAGATTCCAGTTCCTTCACCTTCGCCACCTTCGACGGTTGCGGGAGCCTGCATATCGACCTTCTTGTTGGTGGAGAGCCACTTACGGAAGACTTCGTCTTGATGTGCCGGATCAGGATCAAGAGTGTATTCATAGGAACATTGAGAAACAGGAGACCACCGAATGTTCTCAGAGCCAGTACTAATACTTGCCTTTGCCTTCAAGGAAATGCGTTCGTTTGGAGCAGTAGGATTCCATTGAGGTCGCAGACGAGTAATTAACACGGTGCTTCCTGTAATCGGATCGGGAGGAAAGAAATCTTCGGTGGGAAGTTGTACAGGTTCATCGAGCGGATTTTCGGGGTTTTTCATAAATACCTTGAAATCGGATGCATGGACGTCCATGAGTTCTTTGGTGGTATTTTCCTTATCCAGAATGAATTCGTATTTGCTAGCATCGAAGCTAACAATGTCTGGCACTTTTACGGGAATCATGCCGATACGATGCGAAATCATCTCGTTCGGAAGAGGAGTTGTATTGACCGTAATGATGACATCCGATTTATCGTAAGGTTCCGTGCGGAAGCCAACGGAAGGAGTAAGAGCAAGTGTTGCTCTGCGAATTGTATTTGCCACGGTCATATTCGTATTGGTAAAACGAAATGTGCCGCGCAAGTTATGGCTGGAATCGCCAAGTAGGGTTGGGCCTGATTCAACATAATCGGAAAACATCTCTGACTGCCTGTATCTCTAACAATGGATAGGTGTATCAATTTTTAGATGGTCGCCGCGCATCTACATTCCAAGAGACCGCGTGTTTTTACTGAGGTAGAAATCGCTGCACGTATCAACGACGCAGATGAGCAAACACGTCCTTTTTTACAGCACGCGCTGTCGATTCTGCCAGGCATTCTTGGAGGAACTGTTACGAACACCCTACGTACCCGAATTCAAGCTTGTTTGCGTAGACCCAAGCCCGTCGCGCCCTGCCCTTCCGTCATGGTTAAAAACAGTTCCAACGCTTGTTGTTGCGGGACAGAGAACGCCGCTTGTAGGCCTCGGTCCTGTCAACAATTGGCTATTCGAACGAAAGATGGGCGGCGGTTCGCAACCTATGCAGTCTGCCGCCGATCGTATGAACGAACGCAATAGTCCAGTAGTGCCTCCTATATATAATCCTGATATGGCGCCTCGCCCAAATGCAACATCCCGTGTTCCAGCGCCTGAACGCCCAACTCCACAACAGCAGCAGCAAAATCGTCAAGTAGCACGAGAAGAACCATCGGCTCCACGACGTGCGCGCCTTCCACCTCCTATATCGGGTTCTACGAAAGCAGATGCTTCCATGATCCCACAGGATTTTGATAGTGGTATGGGACAGGATAGCGATATTAAAGCATATCATGGTACGGAAATGGGATCTGGTTCATGGTCTGACGGCTACTCCTTTTTGGATACAGACGTCGATAGCAAAGAAGGATACAATCCAATTGGACGCAACTTTGAATCACTTGTATCGGAAACTCCTTTACAGCACGACGCGCCACGTGGTCAACAGCAGCAACAATTTATACGGCCGGCTCCCAGACAACAGCAAGCACATAAACCGTCTGCAAAGGAACAGGCAATGAATCGTGAATTTGAAGCCTTTATGGCAAGCCGTGATCGTGATATTCCAGGGCCACTTATGCGCCGATAAAGCCCTTAGCCGTTAAGTGCGCACAAAATTTGATCAAACAGTTTAAACAAAACAGTAGAGAAATAACCAAGAATGACTTCGATCGGAGCTTTTAACAATCAACTCGTTGCTTTCGTGGAGGAGCTCGCGGAAACCTATCCTGAGGAGAAAGATCTCCGAACTGCTGTGGATGCTCTAAAAGCCTTGAAAAAGGCAAATCCCAAGCTTCTTCATACTAGTTTTATGGAATACATTTATCCAGGATTTCATGGCCCTGTTATGGCAGAAAATGAAGAAGCTCTAATTCGAACGGGCAAGGAAATTCTAAATAGCGAATACAAAGATTACGCATTTGCTTATGTAATCTTTGATCGTCATTGGTCAACGATGACAGAGGCAAATAAAAAGTCCATCTGGGATTATTGTAAGGTCATTGTAATCCTAGCGGAACGTGCTGCTGGCTTACGACCTTAATAACGCATAATGTGCGGTTTGATGTATGAAACCAACTCTTGATTCCATACAGCAAAGCAAAATGGCAGTATCCTTCGCAAGCACCTACAAACAATTTGTGGCAGAGCTCAAAGAAACATTTCCGGAATATTCTGTGCCTCTCACATTGGCTCTGGAACTTCCCGATGCTCGTAGCAGTTTTTTAAGTACTTGGAAATCCTACACCACACACGTCGCTACACAAAATGGTACTATTTTTGATGAAAAAGGCTTAGAGCTTGTACCTGGGCTCTTTATGACGGCGAAGCTCTGGTCTGAACTCAGCGCAGGCACACAGGGCGCCATCTGGAAATATTTGAGTTCTTTACTGCTGTTGGCCGCATCCGATTCCGTCGAAGATTTTGTCGATTTATCTGGATTCCAAGCGGATATGGAAAACATGATGAAGCATTTGAAAGAAGCGGGAGAAAGTGGATTTGCGGGATTCGAAGGCATGGGGGATATTTTCGAAAAGATTAAGAATATGGCGAAAGGATTCGGTATGCCGGATTTGGGCGGCGCCTTTGGCGGTGAAGGTGGTTTACCCAATATCGATCCAAGCAAATTCAAGATTCCTGAACGTTTGTACAAGGGTCACATTGCGAAGATTGCGCAGGAAATTGTACAAGAATTCAAGCCCGAAGATTTTGGTATTACTCCTGAATTGTTGGAATCTGCGGATTCTGCGGGCATCTTCAATTACCTCCAAGAAATCTTTACCAAGCGCCCTGAATTCTTAATGACGGCGGCCCAGAAGATTGCCAAGAAAATCCAATCTAAATTCCAACGTGGTGAGATACGTCGTGAAGATATCATTCGCGAAGCGGAAGAACTCATGGCAGAATTTGCGGAAAACGAAACCTTTTCTGCCTTATTCGGTTCTCTTGGTGAAATGATGAAGGCGGGTGATAAGCAATCTGGAAATGAAGGATCTGCGCGTCGCCGAGAAGTACAGGAACGTCTTCGCCGCAAAGCCGCCGAAAAGGAAGCAAAACGCAATGCTGGATCAAATGTTGTAGTCGCAGATGAAGCGGCCCTTCGAGCTGCTGCGGACGCGACTGCGGCCCTTTTAGCAGAAGAAGAAGCAAACGCAAAGAAAGCTGCTGTGAAAAAGAGCGCAGGAAAGAAAAAATAATACAATTATATTTAAACTCTGTATTTCAAACAATCTATAGTACTATTTTGTTTGAACCAAAGATTTCGGCAGTGTACTTCTATTTTCTTCGCACTGCTCAAGTAGAAGATGAGTGCTACCCGATGCGCGCCTTTTTGGGCTGAAATGCCCAGTATATTATGGTCTGATGCCATGGATTTTTATCCGTTTCACGAACGAGCACGTAAATGTAGTTCAACGGCTCTGAATTCCTTAACCCGTTTTGGTATTTATTTAGGAGTCTTGTTGGCGGTTCTGTATCGTAATGGGGCGTATTTAGGAATATCGCTTGGCCTCGCAGCCATTGCTGTTGCGGCGTATTATGGTATGAAACAGAAAGGTGTTATCCGTGAAGGATTTCAATCCGAAATCGTATCGTCGACGATTGTTTCGCCATCTGGCACCCCGAACTTAGTAGGTGGCATTGATGTTGCCGGCAAACCTGTTGCCGATGTTATTGGGCAAACGGATCGTACCCTTCCAACCGGCCCAAACCCCTTTATGAATCTCTTGATCAATGAAATTAAGACAAATCCTACAAAACCTCCTGCGGCGAATGTCGATACACCTGCCTTTGCCCGCCAGTTCTCGGACGAATTCCAAACACGTGTCTATGGCGATTCAAGTGATGTATTCCAACGTAACCAGAACCAGCGTGCGTGGGTAACTATGCCGTCGACAAGTGTTCCAAACGATCGTGAATCGTTTCAAAACTGGCTTTACCGTGTACCAGGGCGCACTTGTAAGGAAGGCAATATGTCTGCATGCCGCACAGGAACAGAAACCGGTAATGCCCCTTGGCTTTCCGCGGTATAAGTAGGGATATGACTACACAAACTCGTAAATGTAAGAAAACACCTTATAGCGTTTCGAAACGCCGTGCTGCTATAAGTCCATATCGATCGACGCGTCGTGTGCACAATGCGTTACGATCGTTCCAAAAAGGTAAATCCATTGGATTTACGGGGCGCAGTTCGTTAAAATCCATGGGATTGTTACCGCGATCCACGGGCTGTTTTGTTCTCGGCGACAAGTATTTAACGAAGAAATGAGAGAGCTATGCAATAATTCGAGATAAGAATACTCATGAACGCAATGAGATTCAGAAGAAGGAAGAATCCAAGAATAGGGTTTTCTCTTTCTATTTGTACGTCATCACATTTGACAAGAAGAACACGGCGAAACGCAAGTTTTCGATCTGTAAACGCCGCATTGCGTATTACAAAGGCCGGTAGGTTATCTTGTTCAAGCACAATCGCCCATACATGTTGACAGGCTCTATTGCGCAAGACCTGTGTAAGAATTTCGTGAAGGACCGAATCGTCGTATTTGGTTAGAAACGCATTGTGGATAAACTCTTGCATATGTACCTTATTTGTATGTGTTTTAATATCAGCAACAATCTCATAATTTAGTGATTGTATACATACAATACGACTTGCATTTCGAACAGATTCTTCTACTATCATTTTTTGTACTCAACATATTTTGTACAAATACGAATTCAATTTTGATCCTGGCAAGGGCCTGTCCGATCTATGACTTCACAAAATATCGCATACGATATTTTGGAGAGCCATAGATCTCAGAAAAAAAGTTAACAAACCAATAGAAGAAATGTCAGCTGCACCCTTTCCTCGCGGAGTCGCCAGACCAGGTGAATTTACGGTCAATGAATTTACACGTGTAAAGGATGATAAGTGTGAAGTCGCGCAGAATATTCGTGATTCTGCTGGCCCCGGCAAATATCATGTCACCAATTTAGTTCCTTCACAAGCAAAAGCTGCCGCAGTAGAATACCCAAATCCTACTATTTTAGGTCGCGAAGGATACGGCTTCAATAATGCGCAGATCGACAATGACTCCCGTCTCCGTAATGAACAGATCCAAGCAGGGCGTCAACGTTGCCCTCTCCACGTACAATCCCGCCCTTTTGCGACTGTACCTTACATGGGAAATGGACGTGGTAATGCCGATGTAGAAAGTTCTTTATTGTTCTCGGAATTCGCTCGTATTGAACGTCCTTGTGGAACTATCACCGAAACCTTTTTGGATGGACAATTTGTACCGTTAGTGCCTCATCTTGCGCAACACATACAAAATCCTGCAAACTTGGTCCCGGAAGTCGCCGCACAAGGATGGATTCGTGGCGGAGTTCCATCTCGTCAATATGTTCGTGACTTAAACTGCTAAATCCCGTTATAGTTATTTTTTGAAGAAATTCGTAACAGTTATGAATCTCTTTAAAATCGAAAGTACAAAGAAGAAAATGGAAATCTCTAGCGCAGCCGCCCCATGGAATAGCTCATGGAATCGTATTGGATCCACTGATATGGCAACTGTACGCGACAGCCAAAACGTAGGTATGTTTGCGTATACCCAGACTCCTCTGAAATTCGAACATCCTTCCAAATGCCGCAATGCGCTTGGTTTAGTAGGTGGTTCTGAAGTATCGAACATATCCGGTAACTTGGTAGACTTGGAATCGGATTTGCTCGGAATTACCCGGGCTCAGAGCAAGTGTATTGCGCGTCAATACCAACCTGCCTGCGCTCTAGGAGGTGGTGAATGCCCTGATATGCCTCCTTCGTTCTCCTTCAAGGATAAGGCGACTGGTGAAACTCGTACTGTAAATACAAGTGCTCGTAATTTACCCACCTGCCAAATGAATACTCTTCCAGGTGTTGGATCTCCTCAACCACTCAAGACGCAAACATGCTATCCTGGGCGTTTCTAAACCCATTTGTAAATACCTATAAATTGACTGAACTGTAAACGATATTTTATATCGAGAATTCAATCATATGTTTTCTGGTTTACAATATTTTGACCACCCGTATCAAGAGACATGTCTGCCCTAGCACAAAAAGATCAAGCATGGAACCGTCGTCTATACGATACCTGTAAAACGACGGATGATTTACGAGTGACAACTGGTCCCGGTCGTTATCAACTCGACGCGCCTCCACAATATTGTAATGCGACCTTCGCCCCCGAACCAACTATCCGTCAACAACGTTGGGGCGCATCGCAAAACAGTCAATATGGAAAAACCGACGTAGAATCGGATTTATTCAATATCAATCGCCCAAGTTCAAAAGTGGCCTGTAATCAATACAATCCTGCCACAAATCGTATTAATAACAGTGCGACTACAGTGCCAAAGGAAGAAGCGTTTCCACAAACCCATTCCCGGCTAATTGACCCACCTTGTACGCTCCGTTCTTCAGGATGGAATCGTTGGGAATGGTTGTGCCAAAACCCACAAGAAGGTATCATGTTGCCATTTGATAATATGGTAACAACCCGTTTACAACAAAAGGATCAATTCCGCCCCTGTATTCCTAAACCTATGCAATCGGATGCGATCTTACCTGCTCCTGATGCTTTTGATAAGGGTAGTCCTTTTGAAGGATTAGAACGTGGCGCTCTCTCCGAACTCAAAGCCTCCGTAGAACGTAGTCTATCGCAATTCCCTCGTGGAGAAGACCAGCTCCCGGCCGCTCCTACAGCATTATATGGAATTCAACCGGCTCCTGTCAATCCTCCTTCTGTAGCGCTCGGCAAACATCATATGCAGTAAACAATAGGTTGTACGATCACGACCTGTACTTCAAACAATCGTATTCGAAATTCGCTTGTTTGACGCAAAGGAATCTTTTCCCCCAAAGTAGAGTTATAATGGAAACAGTAGCTTTTCTTGGTTTATTAGGCCTAGGATATATGGCGAATTCGAAGCTATCAGGTGGCGATAGTAAAGAAGGGTTTGCTGATACACCATCCGAACCTGTCATGGAGAAAACACCTGCGGGGAAACCAACAATTCCAGGCTATCCTCGTCAACCCAAACAAGGCTACGATACAATGTTTGAATTGCCGGCGGGCGGATCACTTCCCTCCGAACCAAATCCTTCCAATATACGTGGAGGACCTCTCCGCTATTCTGCCGGACCCGTATCGTTGCCTACACAAAATAATATGACAGATGCTGCGTCGGCACTTCAATTACGTCCAGATGGATGGGAAGACGCAACTCCTCGTAGCGGATTCGTATCCCCTCTCACGGGTATTGAATTCAAACCAGGCGAATTCAAACATTCGAATATGGTGCCCTTTTTCCGCGGAAACCTGAAGCAAAATATGCTCGATACCGCAAATACATCGTTGCTCGACGATTATACAGGCTCTGGAAAGTTAACCTACGCGAAACGTGAACAAGCGCCTCTCTTTGAACCTACCAAGGAACCTATGGGAAATGTCTACGGCCTTGAATCGACCACCAATTTTATGGAAAGTCGTATGGTTGAGTCGCGTAATCGTGCGAACGAAAAACCTATGGAATCTGTGCGCGTAGGCCCTGGTCTGAATCAAGGATACACACACCTTCCATCCGGTGGATTCCAACAACAAGCCGGTGAGGACTATGTGCAGCAACGTATGCCAAAGATTAATGATCTTCGTGTCGCCAGCAAAGCACAAGTAACATATAGTGCTCCTGTTGTAACAGGTGCTCACTTCGTAAGTGCTAGCGACAATTCGGATCATATTGGTGAAGTTCGTAAATACAACCCTGATACATTTTATATTAACGAAAATGGAGAACGCAACTTTGTAACTGTGGGTGCGAATACGAAATCGACAGTTCGATCCGCACAAATCGTAAAGGATACCGCTCGTATGACAACAACCCGTGATTACACCGGTGTTGCGGGACAAGCAGAAGGAAAAGCCACGTATACAATTGGTTCTACTCGCACACCCCATGTCCAGCAAATGGGTTCTTACGGATATCGTAATGCGAACCTCACCGATACATTCAACAACAATACCGATGCGGATCAGAATGATTATGGTAAAGCGGGTGTGGAAATACGTCCAAATGAACGTTTCTATACTGGCGAACGCGTCCATGCGACAAACTTGGCGCCAGATGCCGGTCAAGGTGCACTTCCTCTCCAGGACGGTGCGCGTCAAACGCGTGCGGAAGAGCTCATCCAGAATCCTCGTAGTGCCGGTAACTTTACCGCTCTGGGTGGTGGTTCGATGGCCGAGAAGCCTACTGTATACGATCCAAATGATACCATGCGTACAACCATTAAGGAAACGACAATCGATAATGATTGGATTGGTATGGCGGCGCCCGTGGAAGCCCAACCTCGTTTAACCGTCTACGATCCAAATGACGTAGCACGTACCACTGTGCGCGAAACAACCGAAGACAACGATTATGTCGGTATTTTTGCACCCAATGCGGCTCAAAAACTCACCGTCTACGATCCAGACGATGTTGCGCGTGTAACCGGTCGTAACACTCTTGCGGAACAAGATTTGTACCGTAACTTGGGTCGCCAAGATCTTCCTGGTAATGCCACGATACGCCCACAAGATAAGGTGCGTCTTACCCAAAAAGGCGCAATCAGCGCAAAATCCTCCTACACCGGTATTGCGCAAGCGTCCGAAGCCATTGCGCAGACAGACCGTACCGATGCTAAAGCCATGCGTCATTATGCGCAGAAGGAAACGATTGCGCAGGGGCGTACACCTATGGGTTCTTCGACCAAGATTTTCAATGGAGAAGACAATATCAATTTACAATATCGTAAATTGGTGAGCGATTCTGTAAATGACCGTGCGCCGGCGCTGGATCGTGTCGGTTCTGGAGAAACGACATCCATCGACGTATTAGGAACCCAGCGTCCTCGCAATGTATTAAAACTCGATGTTGCCTCGACCCGTATGGAACCCCTTATGGTTGCCTCGTTACAGAACAATCCCTATGCGATTCCGCTCAATAAACCTGCGCGCACGTAATACATAAAAACCAATACCACAAATGTAATTTAGATAACCGAGTCAAAACGCGGTTATCTAAACATTCACACGCATAAGAATCGTAAAATGCTCGATTCCGTAGTATATGATCCAAAAAGCCCAACAACAATAAAAGATATTGTTGGAAACACAGACATATGGGATTCAACCTATAAACTTATCAAAGCGAATGCCGCATCCCATATTGTGTTAGTAGGACCTGCTGGTTCCGGAAAATCGCTGTTTTTACGCATTGCACTTTCTGGGTTTCAAACATTACTCATTAATTGTACTGCTAACTTTGGGCTCCGTGATGTGCGTGATTCCATTCGTATTTTTGCCCGTGGGAGTAAATCTCCTGATGGAAATCTGCGATGGATTGTATTTGAACACGCGGATTCTCTGACATCGGATACACAGGCATTTTTACGTCGTATGTTGGAAACAACGTCTGCGACAACACGAATTGTATTTGAGTGTCGAGATGCGGGGGCCATTTCGGAACCTGTTCTGAGCCGATCTACAGTTGTATCTGTAAACGCTCCAGAACATACGGAAGGTGTCTATGAATTGTTACGACGAACGGACAATAAATTAACACGTCCAGAAGCCGAACTGATTATCCAACATTCCTATGGAAACATGCGATCTGCGCTCTTGTCTGCGCTAGCCCAAGTACATTGTCTAGATCATAGTAATACATTTGGTAGATATGAGATCATTCAGTCCATATTAGAATCAAAACCAAACGACCGCGCGATGGATCAATGGATTACATGGGCCATTGCAGCGGAACAATCCGCGCGCCAGCACGGAATCGATTTGCGCGACATATTGCGTGTAGGATGGCCAACAAGTCCTATTGTTTCCCATACATGTACACAATGGTCCCGGCTTGGTGGAACGAGCCCACGAGCACTCTTTTTCAATAGCATAGCGCAATTGATTAAAAGTGCGTAAAACGGACATTTATCCGATATTGTACCCGAACAGAATGGAATCCGTTTCATTATATTCGGAAGCTCGTAACGAGTATTTAAAGCAATTGTCAACATGGATTGTTCCACCCCTTGTGGAATTTTTCCGCAAGGAATACAATCGTATTTCGGAACAAAATCCTGGGCAAGCGATGATGAATTTCCAGAAATTCTGTGATGAAGTCCCGCGATGGAATCAGGATGTGATTGATACACATGTTGGAACATTATTGGATACATGCCGTTGTGATTATGTGGAAGAACTTATGACAGCTGTATTTATCGCACATACCAAGATGTTAACTGCGATCCGTGTGAATTCGAAGCAGAAAAAATTACAGATTACGCTTCCAAAGTTGGATCGGTTTTTACATCGCGTGTTTGTGGAATGCGCGCGCGCATTTTGGAAGGCGCCTTTCTTGTTCGCAACCGATCTGACGCCGATTGAAAAACAGAAGAATGTTTTACAGGCGGAAGCAATGTGTACAGAAGCATTAAGTGGTGGTGTACGATCCTTATTGCCGGTGAAATCGATCCTTGCGGATTACTTGAACGACGATGAATCCGAAGAGGAAGAAGCGCCTGTGCCAGCAAAGAAAGGTGGTAAAGCTCCTGCTGTAGTTGAATCGGATTCGTCGGATTCTGAATCGGAAGAAGAGGAAGAAGAAAAACCTGCTGCTCCTGCTATCGTTACATCTGTTGTTGCTCCTGCTGCTCCAGTTGTCGCTACACCTGCTGTAGTCACTCCAGTAACAGAAACTGTCGTAGCACCTGTCGTAGCACCTGTCGTAATGACTGCTGTGACTGCTTTACCTGAAAAGGAAAAGAAGGAGGAAAAGCCCCAATTTGTCGTGGGTAAATTAGATTCGTCCCCTGATCCTGTGCTTCCAACATCTTCCTCCAATCATTCTGCGCCGATGGTTGTAAAAGAAACGCCAGTCAACATTATTAAAGAAGATACGCAACCTGTTGTCGTAGAAGGCTTACAGGCGCAATCTGTCGAAAACGATGCGCCTAAACTAACTATTGATACGGAACCAACCGTACATTTTACACCCTATGATACCGTATATGACGAAACAACTGCCGGAATCAGTGAAATCCGTTACACTCCAAAAGTAAGTGTAGAAGATAAACCGCCGTCCACATGGGGGTTAGAAGAGGAGGATGAAGATGTTCCCAAATTATCCATTAGCAACGCAAGTTCCGAAATTGGCTTGGATGATATTGAGAGTATTGGAATTGAAACAGTTGAAGAAGACGCCCCACTTTCCATGGGCGGTGATTTCGAAGTCATTTCCTAATCACTAAATACCATATAGATAAATTTACGTTAGAATCATTATGATTATAACATAAATGTGTTGGGTTTAATCGCCTCATACCCGTTGTTTTCGCAATAATTTGCGTGTTCCAAATGAACGACTCAATGCTGGCTTGATAGTCTTTTGAACGGCTTTTTGTGTCAAGGGCTGTATGAACTGCGGTGTTAGGAGTTTCAAAGGTTGTGCCACATCTTGTGGTTCCGCATAGCTCACAACCCCGCGTTTTCCGACCGGCATTGGGTTTACAAATTGTATCGTATTTTGGTTGTGTGCTGGCGCATATGTAAGTTGTACAGGTTTTGGCGAATTTGGCATAATAGTGGCATATTGTGGAATTACATTATGCCCATTGTATTTTTGTACACGCACCGGTTGTGAAACATGGCCAAATTTCTTCTCTACCATGCGCGGGGCCTGTATCTTCTGAAGATTGTGTTGGGCTTGTATGTTCTGAACCACATAACTTGGTGTGATTGTCGACACATATTCCGGCAGGATGTATTCATTTCGGCGTTCACCGCCTTTACGAGTACGTTTACGATAGACGCGACGCGTTTTGTGAGGCATGCTTTTACTTAGAGGTGCGAATTTAGCGCGGTTCGTAAAATTGAACATCCGATCTTGTTTCAGAACGTTAGAAACAAGATGCCCACGCTCTATTTACTGATCATGGCTGCACTCGGCGGCCTTTTAACATTATTTGCCGCAGCTGGGTGGAGTTCCTATACAGAAAAGAAACTCCCGGAGATACCAATTTTATTCCGTTGGTTTGTAACGGGGCTTCTTGGTTCCGGAATTGCGGCTTATGCCTGGGTGTTTGGTGCCGGCGGAGATCCTAGCAAATTACTCGAATCCGTAACCGATGCGCTCGAAGTAAAGAACGTCGTTGAAGGTCTGAGTTCTGCTGTAGGCGGAGCGACGGAAGTTGCCGCAAAAGCCACGGAAGCAAGTTCTGAAATTATGGTAGGCATGCCGTCGTTTTAGAGGTGGTTCTCTCATAAGAGAGAACCAACTCTAACACGTCGTAATTCCTTACAAGCAAACTTTTTGCTTGTAAGGCCGTCGTTTTAGAGGTGGTTCTCTAAAGATAGATTTAAACAATACCATTGTTATACAGGTTATAACAATGGTATTAACCAGACTTGATTATATCTGGTTAGACGCCGAAGGGGAAATACGTGAGAAATCACGATTTTTATCACTTCCTGTACATCCTACATTGTCTGATATTCCTGATTGGACATTTGATGGATCGAGCACTGGGCAGGCGACAACAAGTCATTCGGATTTGATTCTCAAACCGGTGCGCATGTTTCAACGCGGCATATTGGATCGGTACATTGTTCTCTGTGAAGTCTATCTGCCGAATGGGTTTCCTCATGAAACGAATCATCGTGATTGGTCCATGAAGAAGATGGTTGCCGCCGCGGATCAAGAACCGTGGTTCGGAATCGAGCAAGAATACGTCATTACTGCCATCCATATGAGTATGATTATGCCCTACGGGTGGAAAACACTCAATGGTCCGCATGACGGAACCCTGGTTGGAGGCACCCAATACGGAGCCAAACAAGGGCCTTACTATTGTGGAGTCGGTGGAACACGCGCATTCGGTCGTAAAATTCTAGAAGAACACATTCAGGCATGTCTAGAGTGCGGTATCGCTATATGCGGCACCAACGCAGAAGTCATGGCGTCCCAATGGGAATATCAGATTGGTCCGTTATCAGGTGAATTGATTGGCGATCATCTGATTGTATCCCGTTATCTGCTGCTACAGGTCGCAGAAAAACACGGCGCTGATATATCCTTCCATCCCAAACCGGTGATCGAATGGAACGGAAGTGGCGGTCATACCAATTTTAGCACAAAGGCCATGCGCGCCTCGATACAGGCAATCTACGATGGTTGTGAAAAACTCGCAAAGAAACACGAGGAACATATGCCGTTGTATGGCAAACATAATTCCATGCGTCTTTGTGGACACTTTGAAACCTCAGATCCGACGAAATTTACATGGGGAGTAGGGGATCGCGCCTGTTCTGTTCGTATTCCTCAGCACGTCTTTGATGCGAAAAAAGGATATTTAGAAGATCGTCGTCCTGCTGCGAATTTAGATCCGTATCTTGTATGTGGCAAAATTGTGGAAACTGTCTGCCTATAAATTATTCAATATATTAGCATATGTTATATGTTTTTATATTTAACAATACATGCGGAGATAACTGACATCTCCAGGATCACGCTTCTTTAGGAAGATTTCAACGTGACTCTTCTTGAGTGTGAAGGGAAGACTGAATCCTTCGATCGCGAATGGAACGTTCTTCGGATTGTTATAGAAGCGGAGCAAGTTGATTTTGCTGATGATCGTCTGGATACAGCGTTTGAGTTCACGTACGCCTGCTTCCCCGTCCGTGAAGTTCTCAATCACATGTTGGATGATTTCCTTACTGATTGAGACTTTCTCGTGGAGTCCTGCTTCTTTGAGGGCGGCGGGGATGAGGTATTCTTCCGCAATGAGTGTCTTTTCCTTCGCATTGAATCCCTTGACCGCAATGTTGTACATACGGTCGCGAAGGATAGGATTTACCTTTTCGTGGTTGTTGTGCGAGAAGATAAAGAGGCAGCGGCTGAGATCGAGATCCACACCCGTGAAGTACTTGTCCTGGAAGCGATCGTTCTGTGAACCGTCCGTCAAGTGGATGAGTAGATTCATGATTTCATCACCCTTGGGTGTCTCAGAAATCTTATCCAATTCATCGAAGTAGATGACAGGATTCATACATTTGGAATGGATAAGAACATCAACGATCTTACCCCATGTAGAACCTTCGTACGTGTAGCTGTGGCCATCGAGATAGCTCGCATCGGTCGCACCACCCAGAGAGATGAAATGGAACGGACGATCCAGTGCCTTCGCAATACCATCTTTGACTAAGGAAGTCTTACCTACACCTGGAGGCCCATGAATACTGAGCACATTACCGTAGGAAGTAGGATTGGCAATCCAGTTACTTACGAACTGCATGATTTGGAGTTTGGCATCGTCATGTCCATGGATCGCAGAATCCATAGACTTGTGAACTTTGCCCATGAACTCTTCGCACTTTTCAGGACCGTCCTCAATACGAACAGGAAGATCCTTGAATTGTCCGAGTGGAAGACCCGTAAATCCATTGATCCAATGACTGACTTTGTAGTATTCCGTTGAGCTCGGTTCGATATTACAGAGTGCATTGTACTTTGCCATCGCAATCCGGCTGAGTTCCGGTTTCGCAGTCACCTTTTCAAGGATCTTGAACTTGAGCGGTACAGCGACTTCTGCTGGGGCATTCTTATGTTCGAGGATCTTGAGTAACCCAGCTTGTTTCTCAGCAGTCAGAGATTTGAAGTAGGCAATATCATTGTCAATAGTATCCTCTTCTTCATCCTCTTTTTGTACGAGTTCTACAAAGCGACGAACACTTGCGGACTCTTTCTTGAGATTGTATTTCTGAGGTTTGTTTTGATCACGAGCTCCGCCGAATAGATCACTAATGACGATATCAAACCCGCCTTGCTTACGACGCTTGCGAGGCTCCTCGTCTTCCTCCTCTTCATAGTCCTCTTCATCATCATAATCTTCTTCATCGTAGTCCTCTTCATCCTCATCTTCGTCGTAATCCTCTTCGTCCTCTTCTTCAGATTCCGATTCGACAACGCGCTTCTTGCTCTTCTTTTTAGGCTTTACTTCCTCCTCTTCTTCAGATTCCGATTCCACAACCCGTTTCTTACTCTTCTTCTTCGGCTTTACTTCCTCCTCTTCAGATTCCGATTCCACAACCCGTTTCTTACTCTTCTTCTTCGGTTTGATCTCCTCTTCTTCTGAATCGGATTCAACAACGCGCTTCTTGATTTTCTTTGGTTTTACAACTTCCACCTCTTCTTCCGAATCAGAATCGATAACAAGGGTAGGCTTCTTTGCTAGTTTCGGAGTTCCTTCACTGGATTCCGAAGCAAGATCAGCAAGCTTACGCATACGGCGCTTCGCAGCAATAGCCGCCTTACGTTTCGGACGATCCTCGAATTCAGACATATCTTCTGATTCGCTGTAATCGTAATCGATAAGGTTTCGGATATTTCCCTTGCTGTCGACACTATCTTCCTCATCGGAAGAAGGTGGTACGACCGGCTTCTTAAGCTTCTTCTTATTGTAATCGTCGCGTTTTGGCATTTTATATCAGTAACTGTGACAGCACTTAAAAAGGGCAGTCAGTGATTCAATTTTTACACGAATGGTGTTAACGGTATTTAGTGCTTACGAGAAGCCTTGCGTCCCTTACGTTCCTTGCGGCTGTTCTTGCGGCTGTTCTTGCGGCTGTTCTTACGGCTGTTCTTGCGGTGTCGCTTTCCACCGGCCATGTTCTTACGGCTGTTCTTGCGGCTGTTCTTACGGCTGTTCTTACGGCTGTTCTTACGGCTGTTCTTGCGGCTGTTCTTACGGCTGTTCTTACGGCTGTTCTTACGGCTGTTCTTGCGGCTGTTCTTGCGGCTGAAAGCACTCTTCAACGCACCATTCACACCAGAAGTAGCAGTACGACCGATGTTATCTACACCCTTTACTAAGCGCTTGAGCGAACCACTGACAGTGTTCTTAGCACCACGCACGAATACGGTAGGAACATCCACCACGGTGTTTAAGCCGGAAGATACAACGTTCGAACCAGTGCGGAGTACACCACTTACAGGGTTGTAGAGGGATTCGAAAACACCGCGGTTCTTGCGGGTTACAATGTTGCGGCGGGAATTACGCTTACCACCTTTGCGGGTCGCACGACGGGACGATTTACGATTGGCCATTTTTCTACATGTAGCCTTCCTTTTTTTTCCGCACGCGGAGGGTGTTGAAACTTCGTGATAAACTCGAACCGGGAACCAAAAATGTTGTAGTTGTTTTTGGGGCTCATAGGCCTTTTTTTACTTTTGTATTTTTATGGAATTTTCTTGAATTTACTTCCAGCCACGATTGGCACTCTCAATCAGATCCATGAGTGCGAACCGGGCCTTATTGGTGAGTCCAGGGACTTCTTTACGAGGCTTTGCAGCAAGAACAGCAAGACGATCCTTTACGGAGCCAGACCAGTCTGCGCCGGAAAGAATTCCTGACGCGCAGCCACAGAGATTGGCAAGGCAATCGATATACTCCTCGCATAGAAGCGTGTTTGTAGCATCGGTATGCTTGTTCTCAAGCACAGTTACAATCTGCTGGATGATCTTTGCGAAAGCATCCGTATCCGCCTCACCGAGCTTGACGAGCTCCGCTACAAACTGACTGTATCCACGACGGAACTTCTTACGTTCCTGTGCTTCTACGAATGCGCGGTAGTTGTCGGCACCAACATCTGGAGTGGATTCGACCTCCGTAAAGATGTCAATGTAGTCATTGAAGAGCTTGATCATAGCCTTGCGTAGATGACTGAACTCATCGGCGAGCTCATGTAGGAGCTTCGCATAGAGAGGGCAGAATCCGGATTCAGTAGCCGCCTTCTGGAAGATGAACTTCATCACCTCGTCCAGGAAGTCAGTCTCATCCGAATCAAGGATTTGCTGCATGAAGACCTTCGTAGCATCGTACGTCGAGTAACCGATCTTATTGATCTTACCCTTCACCTTGGAAAGGATACGATCCTCGACATCAACAGTAGCCTTGATCGCAGCAGAGCTGAACTTAACGACGCCGTCTTCCGTAACAGGTTCGGGAGCAACATGTGTGATACGAGACTCGTCATCGCCATGACGAGCGCCACTGTGATGAGACGGACCACGAAATCCGCTTGGGAAGCCAGCGCCACCAGAGGCTACGTGGCCGCCGCGACGATCGTTGCCGCGATACTCACCACGACGGTGAACCGTTTGGAACCCGTCATCATCAACAGCAGGAGCAGAAGACTGTTGCCATCCGTTGCGACGGAAGCCATTTGAGTTACCAATATTCCCAAATCGACCTCCGCCGCTGGAAGGCGCTGTAGTTGTAGATACAGGCGCTGTACGGGAGTTGAAGTAAGGAATGGTAGCAAGAGTGGCAGCTACAGTAGCTGGGCACGCAATATCTGGATTGCGTAGTGCGAGAACATTTCGCAGATGCTCAGGGAGCGTGGAAGGAACCGGACGAAAGGAAGCCATATTAGAACGAGAGGACATTTTGGAAAGGAAGGATATACGCGGAAAGGAAGGAAGGTTGTATGCGAGTTGGAAGGAACGGGAGGCCCGGCATGTACATTACGTGCCATCGAGCAGTCAATTTTTTCACCGCGAGTAATTATCCAGAATAAATTACCCACGGACCTACCAAATGCCTACTACAGGAAATCTTGATAAGCAAGTTATATCCGATCTCGAACTGGATAAACTAGCATCCGTACTTCCTTTACAAACATCATGGGGTAAAGAAGAATTTTACAACGGTTTATTGACCTATTCATCAAGCATACGAGAAATCAAGCAACGTCAATTACCTTTGTTAGCTCTTCGTGGCCATCCTGTATTGCGAACATCGATATCCGAAATTCTTGGATCGATCAAAACGGATAT
>JACCDP010368649.1_pt1 | contig 57543 bp, 49 predicted proteins | sample 7445841 | NCBI WGS metagenome assembly JACCDP01 (sample SAMN15323441, study PRJNA562643) | freshwater metagenome | isolation source: river surface water | place: USA:Blue River Watershed | collected 2017-08-17 | reverse complement strand
TTGGCAAAGAGGCGGAGAAAATCGCCTTCATTGAAGCAGAGTTTCAGGCTAAGGGGAGAAAAATCCAGCGTCCGGCAGCCGCAGCTATCGCTCAGATTTTTGGTAAAGACTTTGAAGAGATGGCAGCAGCCTGTTCGCAGTTACAACTTGATGATGCTGGGGAGATAACTCCAGAGATCGTGGACAAGTATTTTGGTGGCCGGTTAGAAACTACGGTCTTTGTTATTGCTGACGCGGCTATCGCCGGACAAGTTTCAGAAAGCTTGCTGCGACTGCGCTTTGGCTTAGCTCAGGGCTTAGAGCCGGTGATGCTCATTGGTGCCATAGCCAGAAAGATAAATCAGTTTGTAAGGGTTCGCGGTAATCCGAATATTTCGGCCCAGAGCTTAGGTGTTCAGGATTGGGTTCTAGGAAAAATAAGACAGGAAGCGGCAGGTTGGTCTGAAGAGAGCCTAACTCACGTCATTCATGAACTAGCCGAGACTGACTTTGCTATCAAAGGCGGGCAGAAAGACCCACACTACGCTTTGGAAAAACTCATTAGATTGATTGCCAATAAAGGTCGTCCGCTTGGCTAAAAGATATGCAGCGGTCTTTGCGCTACTTGCTCTAATCTTCACCTCGCTAGTGCTTAGGCCACCGGTGGCGGCTATTGGTCCGCTAATTCCTGAATTCATTTCGGTTGAGAAGCTAAGTTTGCTCGAAGTCGGGCTACTGAGTTCTATCTCGGTGGTCTGTTTTGGGCTTGGTGCATTTACCGGACCCTGGTTAGTGAAAAGATTCGGGCTGAATAGGGCGATGCTCTTTGTCTTGTTGGCTCTTACCGCGGCAATGGCACTGCGACTTGTTGGGGGAGTCCTACCAATACTTTCAACCACGGTAATTATTGGTTTGGCGATAGCTATCGGCAACGTGCTGATTCCAACCGTGGTCAGGGAGCAATTTCCCAAGAAGATCGAACTGATTACTGGAGTCTATGTAACGCTATTGGCGATCTCGGCAAGCTTGGCAGCAACTATTGCTGTGCCAAGTTCTGATGCGCTGGGTTCTTGGCGAGAAGCCTTGGCGATCTGGATAATTCCTGCAGTAATCGCCATTGTTTTTTGGATACCGATCGCTAAAGCTAAATCGAGCACTTTGACGGTGAGTGAAAAAACCCACGCGGATGAAAAACGAGCAGTTTATCGCTCACCGCTTACCTGGGCGATTGTTGCTTTTTTCGGTCTTCAATCAACCGGGTTTTACGCAACGCTCAATTGGTTACCCTCGCTACTAATTGATCGTGGCTTTACGGAACTTGATGCAGGCGGGCTACTGGGCCTAACGACATTTGTTGGAGTGCCAACCGGTTTTGCCATCTCGATATTCATTCGCCGGTTTCAATCCCTTTCGGCAATTTCGGTTGCGGTAACTTCATTTACCCTTATCGGCCTGGTGATAATTTGGGGCTACAACGATCTAGTGGTATTCGGTTGTTTACTACTTGGCTTTGGTTTCGCGGCAACTTTTCCGCTGTCACTGATTTTGGTTGGCTCGAGGGCCAGCACCAGCACACAGACCACGCAGCTTTCGGCATTAGCCCAAGGAATTGGTTATTTGATTGCGGCAACCGGAACTTTTCTTTTTGGTGAATTACGCAGACTAACCGGCAACTGGGAGCTCAGCCTAATTATGATCTTGGCCCTGACTACTATCCAACTGGCCGCAGGTTTTTACGCCGGTCGAAATCGGGTCATTCCGGCTAAATAAAAAGACCCGCATTACTGCGGGTCTAAGTATTTTGGAAAACGATTTACTTCAGTCCAGAAACCTTTTTGGCGATTGCGGACTTCCGGTTGGCAGCCTGGTTCTTGTGCAGTACACCTTTCGAAACAGCCTTGTCTAGCTTCTTGGTTGCGACCTTTAGAGCCTCGGTTGCCTTGGTCTTGTCTCCTGCAGCTGCAGCAGCGCGAACAGCCTTTACCGCGGTCTTAACTTCGCTTCGAACAGCCTTGTTACGCTCGGTAGCCTTAGCGTTAGTGCCAATGCGCTTGATTTGCGACTTGATATTTGCCATGTTTCACTTTCTTGATCAGTTCAGCACAAGCTGAACTTGGGAAAAACTTAGGATTTTATCCGGTTGGAGACACTCAACTGAACTAGAACAGAATACCAGCGATTTAGGGGTGGGGGCAAGCCTAAACAACCAGCGTTTATGCGAGAATAGAGCCAAGGCAATCGCCTTAATCCCCGAATTTAGCCAAGAGGTCTTTATTGTCGCCAAGAGCCAAAACCGCGCTTGAACCGGCTAAGACCAACCCGGAACTCATCCGCAATTTCTGCATAATTGCCCACATTGACCACGGTAAGTCCACTTTGGCTGACCGGATGCTGCAGCTCACTGGAGTTGTCGATGACCGGTCAATGCGCGCTCAGTATCTAGATCGCATGGATATCGAGCGTGAGCGCGGCATCACCATCAAATCGCAGGCGGTTCGTATGCCTTGGGAACTTGATGGTCAGACCTATGCGCTGAACATGATTGACACCCCAGGTCACGTTGACTTTACCTATGAGGTTTCTAGATCCCTTGCTGCCTGTGAGGGGGCGGTGCTGCTAGTTGATGCAGCACAAGGAATTGAGGCACAAACTCTAGCCAATTTGTATTTGGCATTGGAAAACGACCTAACCATCATTCCGGTACTCAACAAAATTGACCTTCCAGCTGCACAACCTGAAAAATACGCCGAGGAGTTAGCCGAACTAATCGGTGGTAAGCCTGAAGACTGTTTGAAAGTTTCCGGTAAAACCGGTGTAGGTGTTGACCAGTTGCTCGATGTGATTATCCGAACTGTTCCTAACCCAGTCGGCGATCCGAATGCACCGGCAAGAGCGATGATTTTTGACTCGGTCTATGACACCTACCGCGGAGTTGTCACCTACGTACGAATGGTTGACGGGTCACTGAGTGCTCGGGAAAAAATCACGATGCTTTCCACAAAAGCTGTCCACGAGTTACTTGAGATTGGTGTTTCCTCACCAGAGCCAGAGCCAACCAAGGGTTTAGGTGTCGGTGAAGTAGGTTACCTAATTACTGGAGTGAAAGATGTTCGCCAATCTAAAGTTGGCGATACCGTCACAACTTCGCTAAAGCCAGCCACAACTGCGCTAAAAGGTTATTCCGAACCTAAGCCGATGGTCTTTTCAGGAATATATCCAATCGATGGTTCTGATTATCCAAACCTTCGTGAGGCGCTAGACAAGCTAAAGCTTTCTGATGCTTCCTTGGTTTATGAACCAGAAACTTCGGTAGCGCTTGGCTTTGGGTTTAGATGTGGTTTCCTAGGGCTCTTGCACTTGGAGATCATTACTGAGCGTTTAGAACGTGAGTTTGGTCTCGATTTGATAGCAACAGCACCTTCGGTCGTCTATGAGGTAACTCTTGACGATAAGAAAGAAGTCACTGTTACTAACCCTTCCGAATACCCGGTCGGCAAGATTTCCAAAGTGTTAGAACCCATCGTTCGTGCAACTATTCTGAGCCCCAAGGATTATGTTGGAACAATTATGGAACTCTGCCAGTCTCGACGAGGAAACATGTTGGACATGCAGTATTTCGGAACCGACCGCGTTCAGCTTCGTTACGACATGCCGTTAGCCGAAATTGTTTTTGATTTCTTTGACAACTTGAAATCAAGAACACAAGGATATGCCTCCTTAGATTATGAAGAGAACGGTTTATCCGAGGGAGATCTAGTCAAGGTCGACATTTTGCTGCAGGGTGAGCAGGTGGATGCCTTTAGTGCGATTGTGCACAGGGAAAAGGCCTACGCCTACGGCGTGATGATGACCAGCAAACTAAGAGAGCTAATCCCAAGGCAACAGTTTGAAGTTCCAATCCAGGCAGCTGTCGGTGCTCGCATTATTGCTCGAGAAACTATCCGTGCCATGCGTAAGGATGTCTTGGCGAAGTGTTACGGCGGCGATATTTCTCGTAAGCGAAAGCTTCTCGAAAAACAAAAAGAGGGTAAGAAGCGCATGAAGATGGTCGGTCGAGTCGAGGTTCCGCAAGAAGCCTTTATAGCAGCCCTGTCTTCAGATACTGAGAAAAAAGGCGAGAAGAAGGGCAAGTAATGGCCCAGCTACCTAAAGGTGAACCCGCTCCTAGTGACGGCAGGATCACCAAGCTTTTTGATAGTGCTCAACACAGCTTTCACGCTTATGTCCATATTCCCTATTGCCTAACCCGTTGCGGATACTGCGATTTCAATACCTATACCGCTAGCGAGTTAGCTAACCATCGGCGCGATGAGTACTTCGAATATGTCTTGAAGGAAATTTCTTTTTCGAGAGAGGTCCTAGCCGCCTCCGAAGTGATTGCCCGTCCAATCAGCACAGTGTTCTTTGGTGGGGGAACACCTACCCTTCTTGCGGCAGATGATCTGATCCAAATACTTCAAGGATTGCGAAGCACCTTCGGCATAAGCCCAGAAGCTGAGATAACCACCGAAGCTAATCCTGATTCGGTTGACGAAAGCTATTTAGAAAAACTATTTGAGGCTGGATTTAATCGAATTTCATTTGGAATGCAATCTGCCGTGCCGGAGGTCCTAAAGGTTTTAGAGCGCACTCATAATCCCGAGAACGTTGAGAAGAATGTAGCAATAGCCAAGCGCATTGGATTTCAGACCAGCGTTGATCTGATCTATGGAACACCGGGGGAGAGTTTAGCTGACTGGAAGAAAAGTCTGCAGGTTGCCACATCACTAGAGACCGACCACATCAGTGCCTATTCGCTAATTGTTGAACCCGGCACCAAGTTAAATCGCCAAATTGAAAGTGGGCAAATATCCCCACCAGATGAAGATCTGCATGCCCAGATGTATGAAATGGTAGAGCAAGTTTTAGTAGAAGCAGGTTTTAGAAACTATGAGGTGAGTAACTGGGCGAGAGGGGTTGACTCAAGGTCGAAACACAATATGGCTTATTGGCAATCTCAGGATTGGTGGGGTTACGGTCCAGGCGCTCATTCACACATAGCGGGGAACAGATTCTGGAATGTAAAGCATCCTGCTGCCTACGCAGAGAGAATAAGTCAGGCTATTTCTCCAGCATTGGAGCGCGAACTAGTTGATTCTGATAACAGGGTTGTTGAAAAGGTCATGCTGGAATTACGCCTGGTTGATGGAGTTGATGTTCAATGGTTAAGATCACAGGGGCTTGCCGGTCCGAAAATTGTGGCTGAGTTGATAGCGGATGAGCTTATCGAAGGAGCATCAGCAATTTCGGGAAGAATGACGCTAACACCAAAAGGCAGGCTTTTAGCCGATGCAGTGATCAGAAAAGTTTTAGAATTTTAGATAGAAGTAAAGGAATAAATAAATGAACTACTGCTTGTCATGCCAAAAAGATGTAAGAGTCATTGGAAAGTTCTGCCCAGATTGCGGAAAGCAACTAGTTGATCTTGTGGTTGACGAGAAACTTGCCGCTGCCTCAACAACGGTCAATAGATCTAATGGCCAGCAAGCTATGTGGTCACACCTCGGTGCCATCTTGGCTAACGTCCTAGGTTATCTGACCGCGGTTACCTGGGTGCTCACCTGGTTGCCTGGACTTATTATTCGCGGTAGCTCAACCGCTACCGATTTTGATCGTCGCCATGCAACCGAGTCGCTGAATTTCCAACTGACTATGCTCTTGATTGCAGTAAGCGGAACACTCGTTGGCATTATGACCCTTTTGATTGGTTTTATCGTCATAATTCCGCTTTTGATTATCTTTCAAATCGTCGGCTTGGTTTTCACTATCCAAGCCACCATCGCCGGATCAAATCTGAAGGAATATCGCTATCCGATTAGCATTCGCTTTGTAAAGTAGAATTAGCACTCTAGAGAGTTGAGTGCTAAGTAATACTTATCGAGGAGTCACATGATTTCGGATCGCAATATGGCTGTTCTACAAGCCATTATTGAAGATTTCATTGCTACCAATGAGCCGGTAAGTTCTAAGGCCATAGTTGAAAAGCACCATTTTGGTGTTTCAAGTGCAACTATTCGAAACGACATGGCGCAGCTTGAAGAAGAAGGTTACATCGCTGCTCCACATACTTCTTCCGGGCGTATTCCAACCGATAAGGGTTATCGCGTCTTTGTGGACCAGTTACTCCAGGCAGAAGCAGTGGCAGCTGAAATAAAAAAGAATTTGGCTGAACTAAACCGAATTTTCTCGAAAACCTTAGATCAGTTAACTGATCTAGACGAACGCTTGCAAACCTCTGCTCAGCTCTTAGCAAAAGCAACCGGCGAGGCTGCGGTTGTCCAATACCCAAATCTCAAATCAGTCTCGGTGACCGCGATCGAATTAGTGTCAATATCCGAAAACAGGGTTTTGATTCTTCTGGTTACTGATTCCGAGAGAATCCAACAGCACGTGGTCTTACTGAAGAAGAATCTTAGCGCTACAAATCTGACCAGTATTAAGCAGAAAATCAGCAAAGAGTTATCTGGTAAGTCAGTTGAAAATCTAGTTGAGAAACTATCCTCATTAGTGAAATCTTTCGCTCCAGAATTTAGAGATAACGTGGCGGTCATAGTCTCAGGTATCGCGCTTCTATTAGATGCCAATAAACAGGACAAGATAGCTTTTGCCGGGGCGGCGAATCTACTTCGCAACGAGGAGCAATTCTCGGGTAGTTTGGCAAACCTCCTAAAGACTTTCGACGAACAGAGTGAAATCTGGCAAGTGCTAAATTCTTGGCAGCTGGAAGAGGCTAAGCCAAAGGCGATTATTGGTTCAGAGCATTCGATCTTTGAGCTTTCCAACAGTTCTCTCTTGTTCTCTGGTTATTCAAGTCAAGGAACGGAAGTTGCCAAGGTGGCGGTAGTTGGTCCGACCAGGATGAACTATCCGCGTAATTTTGCCGCCGTATTGGCATTATCAAAACTGCTTTCTAAGGAATCCGAGGGCTAATTGCAAGATCACTACGAAGTCCTTGGCGTTAGTCGGGATGCCAGCCAAGATGAAATAAAGAAGGCTTACCGTAAGCTAGCGCGCAAACTTCATCCGGATATGAACCCGACCGAACAAGAGCAAGAGCTTTTCAAGCAGGTAACCCACGCCTATGAAGTGCTAAGCGATCCTAACCAGCGAGCACAGTATGACAATGGCGGCTCGATGCTCGGGGATATGGGTGGCTTTGGTTTTGGCGATCTCTTTGAGAACTTCTTCGGTGGTGGTCAGCGCGGACCTAGAACAATGGCGGAGCGCGGCCAAGACGCGCTAATAAGAGTTGAGTTGACTTTGGCCGAAGTGGTTTTTGGTGTTGAGAAGAAACTCGATATTGATACGGCAGTTGTATGCGCTACCTGTCTTGGCACAACCTGCCGACCTGGAACCACAGCAAAGGTTTGTGATATTTGTTCTGGAACTGGAAGCATTTCGAGACAGGTTCGATCACTACTTGGCAATGTGATTACCAGTGCTCCGTGTAACTCTTGTCGCGGTTATGGACAAACAATCCCAGAGCCCTGCCTTGATTGCCGCGGTCAGGGTAGAACTAGGGCCAAAAGAACTTTGGATCTAAATATTCCTGGAGGAGTCGAACACGGACTCAGGCTTCAGCTCTCCGGTCAAGGCGAAGTTGGTTTTGCCGGTGGGCCGCAAGGGGATATTTATGTCGAGGTATCTGTTTTAGCCGATGAGCACTATGAACGTGAAGCCGATGATTTAGTTGCTGTTTTGGAAGTTCCACTTCAAGATGCAGTGCTAGGAACATCGGTAAAAATCACGACTTTTGATGGCGACCAAGACATTGAAATTAAACCCGGTTCACAATCCGGCGATGTGATCTCTTTGAAGGCTAAAGGGATAAAACACCTAAGACATAACGGTCGAGGGGATCTCCACGTGCATCTAAAGGTGCTCACCCCGACCAGAGTCGATTCTAAAGAGAAAGAGTTATTCAAGAAGCTCTCGGAACTTAGAAAATCTGAAAAACCGGCTTTAGCGAAAAGAAGTCAATCAGCTTTTGGTAGAGGTCGTCGACGTTAATGCTCGAGCCAGTCTTTGTTGACGAAAACATAAAGCCAGCCGACCGGGTGCAGCTCACCGGTCAAGAGGCAAAGCATGCGATTAGCGTTCGAAGGATGCGAATTGGTGAGGCAATAGCGATAACCAATGGCAAAGGGCTGAGGCTTCGCGGCGAAGTTATCCAGATAAATAAAGACAATTTGGAAATTCAGGTCAACGAAGTTATTCAGGAAAAAGCTCCAGAATGCTCTTTTACTTTGATCCAGGCGCTTGCTAAAGGAGACCGTGACGAACTTGCTATTCAAGCAGCCACCGAACTCGGGGTTTCTGAGATCATTCCCTGGTCGGCCAGTCGCAGTGTGAGCCGTTGGGAAGGTGCAAAAAAGCAAGCTGGGGTAAAAAGGTGGCAGCAAATTGTTCTGGAGGCTTCTAAACAATCCCTACGTAGCTTTATTCCTGAAGTGGGAGAAGTTTTGGATAGCCCGCAACTAGCCAAGGCACTGTCGCAATTCGATCTAGCTTTAGTGCTCGATCCAACTGGGGATAAGTTTCTAGCAGATATAAAGTTACCTAGCAGTGGGAAAGTTGCCATCGTTGTCGGGCCTGAGGGCGGCATAAGCCTAGAAGAGCTTGAATTATTCAGTTCGGCTAACCGGGTTAGCCTTGGCAATAACGTTTTGCGCACCTCTACTGCCGGCCCGGCTGTATTAGCAGCCCTTACGCTTGGTCGAAACCCAGCCTAGACTTGTAGTAATCAATAAGGAGTTTCTTTGGATTGCATTTTCTGCAAGATCACCTCTGGGGTAATCCCAACCAACTTTGTCGCTGAATCAGAACATGCTGTGGCCTTTAGGGACATTTCTCCAAGACAGCCAGTTCACCTTCTGGTTGTTCCTAAAAAGCACTACAGCGATGTTGCGGAACTTACCGATAACGATGAGAACCTACTGCTCGAGGTGCTAAAACTTGCACGCCAGGTAGCCGCTGAAAACACCGATGGATCATTCCGACTAACCTTCAACACTGGAGCCTCGGCGGGACAAACAGTTTTCCACGTCCATGCTCACGTGACAGCAAAAGCAGCGAGGGCTTAGTGGCGAAAGAAAACATCGGCGACACCAAATTAGAATTTTCAATCGAAGGTGTCGAACTAATTTCACTTTTTGGTGCAGAAGACAAACTACTTAAAAGTATTGAAAAAGCGCACCCTCAGCTTTCTGTTTTAGTTCGGGGAAACACCGTTTCGCTCACCGGTAACGAAGCTGAGTGTTTTGCAGCTAAACGGCTGATTGATGAGGCAATTACCATGCTTCGCGCTGGACACGAAATAGCACCTGTCGATATAGCTGTGAGCGCCAAAATGATCAAGCAGGATTTATCTCCGGCGGAGCTTCTTAGCCAGAGCATTTTGTCTTCTAGAGGTAAAAGTATTAGGCCGAAAACGGTCAACCAGAAAAATTACGTCGATGCGATAGATCAGAACACTATAGTTTTTGGAATCGGCCCTGCTGGAACCGGAAAGACCTATTTAGCCATGGCTAAGGCCGTCCAAGCGCTGCAGCGAAAAGAAGTCACTCGTATCATCCTGACTAGGCCGGCAGTAGAAGCTGGAGAGCGACTTGGCTTTTTGCCGGGAACTCTCACCGATAAAATCGACCCTTATCTACGCCCACTCTTTGATGCCTTGCACGAAATGCTAGATCCAGAGGCAGTTCCTAAACTACTTACCGCCGGCACCATCGAGGTTGCTCCACTTGCTTACATGCGAGGCAGGACGCTAAATGATTCATTTATTATCCTTGATGAAGCGCAGAACACCACTCCAGAGCAGATGAAGATGTTTCTAACCAGACTTGGCTTTAACTCCAAGATGGTGGTTACTGGAGATGTGACTCAGGTTGATCTACCGACTGGCAAATCAGGGTTAAAAATAGCCAGCCAGATCCTGCCAAAAGTTGATGATTTGAAATTCTGCTACCTAGATTCATCCGATGTTGTCCGTCATGCCTTAGTAGCCAGAATTGTTGATGCCTACTCCAAATTTGAGCAAAAGGTTATTGCTAAGACCAAACCGAGGGCTCGATGAGTGTAGAAATAGAAAACGAATCGGGGATTGATGCTCCGCTAGCCGAAATCATGCAGTTGGCAGATTTTGCACTAGCCAAGATGCATATCGATCCGCGGGCTGATCTTGAAATCCTTTTGGTTAATGAATTGGTTATGGAGCAGTATCACTTGGATTGGCTACAGGAAAGTGGATCAACCGACGTTTTGAGCCAACCGATCGATGGCCTCAGGCCTGGAAAGCCAAATGCCATCACGCCAGCAGGCCACCTTGGCCTGATTGTGCTTTGTCCTCAGGTTGCCGCTAGGCAAGCTAAAGAGCGTGGCCACGCTGAATTGCACGAGGTGCTGATACTTATAGCGCACTCGATATTGCACCTACTCGGGTTCGATCATGCCGATAAGGAAGAAGAGCGCGAAATGTTCGCCCTGCAAGAAGAAATAGTCGAGCACTACATGCAGGGAAGGGAAAACCGATGATTTATCTTGGTTTGTTTTTCACTGTCCTACTTGCAAGCTTCGCCATACTTTTAGCTTTGGCCGAGGCAGTAATAAAACTCAACGACGAGGACGAGCGACCAACCGAGGCGATCTCATTTAGCAAATTAGTTGTAGTTGCCGTATATGCGGTGGTGCTCAGCCTAATTTTTGTGGCCTGGGGGCTAAATATCTGGCTTGTAGTTCTGGTCAGCCTGCTTCTTGTGATTGGGCTTAGTTTAGTCATGCAGTTACTTGCTCGAAATGCTGGCAAGACGGCCTGGGCTAGTAACATCGTGCGGATAGTTTCACCGTTACTAAAGTCAATCAATCTATTTTTTACACCGCTGTCGCTGCCGAGAGCATCTGCTGAAGAGTATGAGCTGGAGCTGATCGAGTCGGTAGAAGAGTTGGGTCAAACCAATGCTCGGGAAATTATGCTCCCGAGAATCGACATGGTGGTTATCCCTGCTGAAGAAACACTTGCTTCGAGCATGACGGTGTTCTTTCGCTATGGCTTCTCCAGACTTCCGGTAATCGGTAAGAATCTCGATGACATCAAAGGTGTGCTCTATATCAAGGACGTGGCTCGATTGATCCATGAGAATCCGGATCGGGCAGCAAGCATCAGAGCTATCGATATTGCCAGAGAGGCTGTGTTTATTCCAGAGAGCCTTCCGGTTGATGATCTCTTGCAGAAAATGCAACAGTCTGCAATTCAGATAGCCATGATTGTCGACGAGTACGGTGGCGTGGCCGGAATGGTCACCATGGAAGATGTGATTGAGGAAATCGTCGGTAACATTTCGGATGAACACGATCAAGACCTACCGGAGATCACTGAGTTGGAGGACGGCTGGATTCGAGTGAGCACCAGGCTCTCGTTATTTGATCTCGGTGAGCATTTTGAAGTTGAGCTAGAAGACGAAGATGTCGATAGTGTCGGAGGTTTGTTGGCCAAGCAGCTAGGTAGGCTACCGGCTAGAAACGACCAGATTGAATTTTCTGGTCTGATTATTCGAGTTGATCGAGTTGAAGGTCGCCGTAAGCGCGTGGTCACTGCCTTGGTGCGCATGAGCGATGACTTGATTGCCGCTAGGGCCGCTTTGGAAGTTGATCCAGAGTGAATGAGTTTCGGGCAGGATTTATTACCTTTGTCGGCAGGCCAAACGTTGGTAAATCAACGCTGACTAATGCTCTGGTTGGCGAAAAGATCGCGATTACCAGCAGTAAGCCGCAGACCACCAGAAAAGCTATTAGGGGCATTGCTAACACGGAGGATGCCCAGCTGATCATCGTCGATACACCAGGTTTACATCGCCCTCGGACGCTTCTAGGGGAGAGATTAAACGATGTGGTTGAAAACACACTTTCTGAAGTTGATGTAATCGGTTTTTGCGTTCCAGCCGATGAAAAAATCGGACCTGGCGATCAATACATAAACTCTTCGCTTGATCGCTACCCGAGGGCAAAATTAGTCGCGCTAATCACTAAATCTGAGAAAGTTAGTCGAGATCAACTAGCCAGTCAATTAGTTGCCATCTCCGAACTACGGGACTGGGCAGCGATTATTCCAGTCAGTGCCGTTTCGGGTGAGCAGTTGGAAGAGCTAAAGCACGTCTTAGCCAACCTACTTCCAGAATCTCCTGCTTTGTATCCGGCCGATCAAAAAACAGAGGAATCCCTTGAGTCTCGAATCTGCGAGCTGATTCGCGAAGCAGCATTAGAAAAATCAAGGGAAGAGCTGCCACACTCATTGGCCGTGACTATCGATGAGCACGGTAAACGTGATGGAGTGGAGATTTACGATATCCATGCCAATTTGTGGGTAGAGCGCGATAGCCAGAAGCCAATCATTATCGGCAAAGGTGGTTCCAGGCTCAAGGAGATAGGAAGCGATGCGCGCCGAGAGATAGAAGCGCTTGTCGGCACCAAGGTTATGTTGAAAATTCAGGTCAAGGTTGCCCCTTCATGGCAATCTGATCCAAAGTTGCTCGGTCGGCTTGGACTTTAGCCTGTGCTAATCTGAAGCCATGTTCTTCTTGCTCCTGCTTAGTAGCCGCGACGGGATTTAGTATTCCCTCGTCGCGGAGAATCCAGCTATTCCTAAGCCAGCAAACTAAATAGATTTCAAGGATTTCAAAATGGAGAACAATCAAAAACCATCGGCCATGCCGATACATAAATATCGCCCCTTTCATGAGCAGATACCCGTTGTCCTGCCGGATAGAACCTGGCCAACAAAGCAAATAACTAAGGCGCCGCTCTGGTGCGCAGTTGACCTAAGAGATGGCAATCAGGCTCTGATTGACCCGATGAGTCCAGAACGCAAACTCAAGATGTTCCAGTTGCTTGTCAACATGGGTTACAAGGAGATTGAGGTTGGTTTTCCTTCCGCTTCACAGACTGACTTTGATTTCGTGCGCGAATTGATTCAGGGCAATCACATTCCAGAAGATGTGACGATTCAGGTATTAACTCAAGCAAGAGATCACTTGATTGAACGTACCTACGAGTCCGTTCGCGGGGCGAAAAAAGTGATTATGCATTTTTATAACTCAACTTCGGTTTTGCAGCGCAGAGTGGTCTTCAACACAGATGAGCAGGGCGTTATCGATATTGCTTTAGCTGGTGCAAAAAAGTGTTTGGAAATGGAAAAGACCGTTCCAGAAACTTTGTTTTATTACGAGTATTCACCGGAGTCATATACCGGAACCGAATTGGAATTTGCTAGAGATGTCTGTAATGCGGTTATTGCTGAGATAAAGCCAACCCCTGCAAGAAAGATGATTATTAACCTACCTGCAACGGTAGAGATGGCAACACCTAATGTTTATGCCGATTCAATTGAGTGGATGTCTAGAAACCTAATCAACCGGGACTCGGTAATTCTCAGCCTGCATCCGCATAATGACCGGGGCACAGCGGTAGCGGCGGCAGAGCTAGGTTATATGGCCGGAGCGGATCGAATCGAAGGCTGTCTGTTTGGTAATGGTGAGCGCACTGGAAATGTTGATTTAGTGACACTTGGACTCAACCTATTTAGTCAAGGTATTGACCCAGAAATAGATTTCGCTAACCTCGATGAAATCAGAAGAACAGTGGAGTATTGCAATCAGCTTCGTGTTCCGGAGCGAGCTCCATATGGCGGAGATCTTGTTTATACAGCGTTTTCTGGTTCGCACCAGGACGCCATCAAAAAAGGTTTCGAGCGGATGGAAAAAGACGCTCGAGATCAAAATACTGAAGTTGATCAACTACATTGGGCAGTACCGTATCTGCCAATCGATCCGATGGACGTCGGTCGCAGTTATGAAGCGGTAATCAGAGTGAACTCGCAATCTGGTAAAGGTGGCGTCGCGTACCTACTCAAGACCGATCACAACTTGGAATTGCCCCGCAGACTACAAATCGAATTTAGCCGTGTGGTTCAAAATAGAACCGACAGTGAAGGTGGTGAAGTTACCTCACAGGAGCTCTGGGAAATTTTCCAGGACGAGTATCTGCCCAATAAAGATGAGAATAAAAAATGGGGTCGTTTTGAACTCAAGCAGATGCAAACCAATTCTGAGCTCGACGGGGTTGTTGAACTAAAGGCTACCCTGCGCGATAACGATCAAGAATTGAAGGTTCAGGGCTCAGGAAATGGACCAATTTCGGCCTTTTTATCAGTGTTAGCCGGGCAGGATATTTCGGTTGGGCTCTTGGATTACTCTGAGCACACCCTGAGCGCGTCCGGTGACGCTCTAGCAGCCGCGTACGTTGAGTTATCAGTTGATGGTAAGACGCTTTGGGGTGTGGGTATTGATGGAGATATCTCGACTGCCTCACTTAAGGCTGTCATTTCGGCGGTTAACCGCTCCAAGCGGTAATACTTGTTAGGTGCCTACCTACCGAGACGAAGCAGTGGTTTTGCGCACCCACAAACTGGGTGAGGCTGATCGCATAGTTACTCTGCTTAGCCGTCGTCGTGGGCAAATTAGAGCAGTTGCTAAAGGCGTAAGAAGAACTGCTTCAAAACTTGGCGCTAGATTAGAACCCTTCATGGTGGTGGACCTGCAGTGTTACGAAGGTAAAAATCTAGATACCGTCACTCAGGTTGAAATCATCGGGCCATACGGAGCGGCAATAAGTGATCAATACGACTCATTTACAGTGGCCAACGTAATTTGTGAAACCGCACTCAAGCTAACCGATGAAGAACCGGCTGGAAATCAGTATCTGCTATTAGTTGGTGCACTGCGTTCGCTGGCAAATAGAGAGCATCAGCCGCAGATGATTTTGAACTCCTATCTACTGAGATCACTTTCGATTGCCGGTTGGGCCCCGAATTTTGCTGAATGCACCACTTGTAATGAACCCGGTCCGCATCCGGCTTTTTATGTCCAAACTGGAGGAGTGGTCTGTCAAAGCTGCCTGACCCCGGCTGCAGCAATCATCGGAAAAGATGCAACGACACTTTTAGCAGCCCTACTGGCCGGGGACTGGGAGATAGTCGAAAAAGCCAGCGATGCCGTTAAACTTTCAGCATCAGGAATAGTTAGCGCCTACACACAGTGGCATATCGATAAAGGCCTGAAATCGATTAATCACCTGGAGCGTGAATGAAAAAGCCTAAGTTCGCCGGCAATGTTCCAAGCCATGTTGCAATAGTTATGGACGGCAACGGGCGTTGGGCTAACGCTAGGGGACTAACCCGCGTTGAAGGTCACCGAGCTGGCGAAAGTGCGCTCATGGATGTCATCGAAGGGGCTATCCAAGCTGGAGTTAAGTATTTAACCGTGTTTGCCTTTTCAACGGAGAACTGGAAGCGATCTCCAGAGGAGGTCAAATTCTTGATGAACTATAACCGCGAAGTATTACTTCGGCGCAGGGACCAACTAGATGACTGGAACGTTAAGATCCGCTGGGTTGGCACCAGACCTAGGTTATGGCCAAGTGTTATTGACCAACTAGTTGCTGCCGAAAAACTTACCAAAAACAACACTGGCTTAGTTTTTACGATGTGCGTGAACTACGGCGGTCGCGGCGAAATCATCGAGGCAATAAATCAAATGATTGAAGATAACAGCCAGGGTAAGCTTCCTGCCAAGATCACCGATAAAACAGTGCAGAAGTATCTACTGACCAAAGATCTTCCAGATGTTGACCTGTTCATTCGCTCAAGTGGTGAAAAACGGATCAGCAACTTCCTACTTTGGCAATCGGCCTATGCCGAGTTCGTCTTTATGGATGTGCTTTGGCCTGATTTCAACAGAGAACACCTTTGGAGTGCTTTAGCCGAATACACCAAGCGCAATCGACGCTTTGGTAAAGCCGAGGATAGACCTAAGGGCAGGTAAACTAACTATCTGAGACACCGTAGCCAACGGTGCCTAACCAAGGGAGCATAAATGGCAGCCCCAACACGCCTAGATTCAGTTATTTCTCTAGCAAAGCGCAGAGGCTTTGTTTTTCCAGCCGGTGAAATTTACGGTGGAACCCGTTCGGCCTGGGATTACGGACCGCTCGGAGTCGAACTCAAAGAAAACATCAAACGCCAGTGGTGGCAGTCAATTGTCAACAGCCGTGAAGACATTGTCGGTCTAGACTCCTCAGTTATTTTGCCGAAGAAGGTTTGGGAATCGTCTGGACATGTCAGAGAATTCGTCGATCCGCTAATTGAGTGCACATCCTGTCACAAGAGATTTAGAGCCGATCACCTAGAAGAAGCCTTTGCTGAGAAAAAAGGCAGACAGCCGGCAAGTCTTGCAGAGGTGCCCTGCCCGAATTGTGGCAGCAAAGACATCTGGACTGAACCAAAGCTTTTCAATGGACTACTAAAGACCTATCTTGGGCCAATTGAAGATGAGTCCGGACTTCACTATCTTCGACCGGAGACAGCCCAAGGCATTTTTGTCAACTTCGCGAACGTGCTCGGTGCTTCAAGAATGAAACCACCATTTGGTATCGGTCAAATCGGTAAATCTTTTAGAAACGAAATCACACCGGGCAATTTCATCTTTAGAACTCGCGAGTTTGAACAGATGGAAATGGAATTCTTCGTCGAGCCGGGCACTGATGAGAGCTGGCACGAGTACTGGATCAACGAGCGCTATAACTGGTATGTCAATTTAGGTATCAAACCAGATAACTTGCGCTTATTCGAGCACCCGAAGGAAAAACTCTCACACTATTCAAAACGGACAGTTGACATCGAGTATCGTTTTGGTTTTCAAGGTAGTGAGTTTGGTGAATTAGAGGGTATTGCTAATCGCACTGATTTCGACCTAACTATCCACTCCAAGGAATCAGGCGTTGATCTAAGCTACTTCGATCAAGCTAAAGGTGAGCGCTGGACTCCGTTTGTGATTGAGCCCGCCGCAGGTTTAACCAGGTCGCTAATGGCATTCTTGGTTGATGCTTATGCCGAAGATGAAGCTCCAAACACCAAAGGTGGAGTCGATATTCGAACTGTGCTTCGTCTCGATTATCGACTATCTCCAGTCAAAGTTGCGGTACTTCCACTTTCTCGAAATGAAGATCTTTCCCCAGTGGCAAAAAACCTTGCTCAGGATCTTAGAAAGAATTGGAATGTTGATTTTGACGATTCAGGTGCAATCGGAAGAAGATATCGTCGTCAGGACGAAATCGGAACACCATTTTGTGTCACAGTCGATTTCGACTCTCTAGAAGATCAAGCGGTAACCGTCCGTGACCGCGACAGCATGGAACAGCAGCGAGTTGGCCTAGATCAGCTCAAGTCATACCTTGCTGCCAAACTAGTGTCCTAGTAGGTCTTATTTTGCTCAAGTACGGTGCCATTTCGATTTCCACGCCAGTAGTGTTAGCTCCCATGGCGGGAATCACCAACACCGCGTTTCGAAGACTCTGCCGCGAATACGGGGGAGGTCTGTATGTCAGTGAAATGGTCACCTCGAGAGCCTTGGTTGAAAGAACTGAGGAGTCAATGCGCCTTATTGGTCACCACGAGAGCGAGAGCATTCGATCTGTTCAGCTCTATGGGGTTGACCCCAAAACTATTGCCGAAGCAGTGACCATGCTGGTAGCCGAAAACAGAGCAGATCACATTGATCTCAACTTTGGTTGTCCGGTGCCTAAGGTCACCCGGAAAGGCGGCGGTGCAGCACTTCCGTATAAACAAGACTTGTTCCGCGCGATAGTCTCCAATGCTGTTCGAGCTGCGGGAGATATCCCGGTGACTGTGAAGATGCGAAAAGGCATTGATAGCAATCACCTTACATTTTTGGAATCTGGTAAAGCCGCCGCTGATGCAGGGGCCGCGGCAGTCGCACTACACGGCAGAACAGCAGCCGAGTATTACTCCGGTAATGCCGATTGGAACGCGATCTACGAATTAAAAGATGCGCTTCGAGATGTTCAGGTACTCGGTAATGGTGATATCTGGTCGGCAGCAGATGCAATCAGAATGATGCGGCAAACCGGTGTCGACGGGGTTGTGGTTGGCAGAGGTTGCTTAGGTAGGCCTTGGTTATTTGCCGACCTGCAGAACGCTTTTGAGGAATATGCTCGGGATCCAAAATCCGATTTAGCAATCGATCCGGTGCAACCAACCCTCGGTGAAGTGGCCCAGGCGTTCAAACAGCACGCTCAGCTTTTAGTCGAGTTCTTCGAATCCGAAGAGCGAGCTTGCAGAGATATCAGAAAACACGTTGCCTGGTATTTCAAGGGTTATCCCGTTGGCGGAGAATTCCGTGCTGCTCTTGCACAGGTCGAGTCACTTGCCCAGATGGATGACCTGCTCGGCAGTCTAGACTGGTCGCTACCGTATCCTGGTGAACTAGCAGAGGGCCCGAGAGGAAGACTCGGCGGTGCCAAGGTTTGTGCTTTGCCAGAAAATTGGTTGAACTCTAGAGAACTTGAAGGTGATCAGCGCAGAATGTTGAGCGAGGCTGAGTTAGGGGTATCCGGCGGATGAGCCAGAACTACTCAGATCAAGACAGGGAACGCCTACTCAAGGAAAGTGGCACCGGTCGCTCGGCTAGAACAGAATTTGCTAGAGATCGGGCTCGGATAGTTCATTCGTCTTCGCTTAGGCGGCTTGGGGCAAAGACACAGGTGCTGAAACCTGGACAGAGCGATTTTGCTAGGACCAGATTGACTCACTCGCTTGAAGTAGCTCAGGTTGGTCGAGAGATGGCGGTTGAATTCGGAGTTGATCCGGATGTTGTAGATTCTGCCTGCCTAGCTCACGATCTTGGGCACCCGCCATTTGGTCATAATGGAGAAAAAGCACTTAATGATTGGGCAAAAGATTTTGGTGGCTTCGAAGGCAATGCTCAAACCCTTCGCATCCTTACTCGAATTGAGCAAAAGGTTTATTCGGAGGAGGGTATAGCATTTGGGCTAAACCTAACCAGAGCAACCCTTGATGCCTGCTGCAAGTATCCGTGGACCGCAGAAAATGCAGTTCCAGATTTTGGTGCCGATAGATCGCTGAAATTCGGTGTCTATCAAGACGATGTTCCGGTTTTTGACTGGATACGTGCCGGGGCACCAGATAACCTAAAGTGCTTTGAAGCACAAATCATGGATTTCAGTGATGATGTTGCCTACTCGGTACATGATTTCGAAGATGCAGTTTTTGAAGGATTAGTAACCCTTGATCAACTTAATAACTCGGAGGATGCCTTGGTCACCGAGATTGAAAGATGGAATGGTTCAAGAATTCCTCGTTTCGAACTAGCTGAGGCCTTTAATCGGCTTCAGGCTAATCCAAACTGGCTAAAACAATGGTCTGGAACTCCAAGGCAAGCGGCCCAACTGAAGAATCTAACTTCTTCGGTTATCGGAAGTTTTGTTTCTAGAACGACGGAGGCAACATTCCGCGCGAATCCAGAAAGCACCTTTGCAAGGTACACAGCGGATGTCGTAGTTCCAAATGAGGTTGCCGCCGAGATAGCAATTTTCAAAGGCATAGTGTCTTACTTTCTTATGTCAGCGGTTAGATACAAAGATCACTATGCCTGGCAACGTTCTGTGCTTAGCGAATTAGCCGACGTCTTACTAGCTTCCAATGGCGAACATCTTGATCCGTTTAACAAATTGCAATGGGAAAAGGCTAGAGATGAGCAGGAAAAACACCGAGTAATTGTCGATCAGATAGCGGTGCTTACTGATTCTTCAGCTCTAAATATGCACCACAGGCTAATTGGTTCGATCGGAGAGGCTGAGTAAATGGCCGGCCGAATCCCGCAGCGCGATATCGAACAGATCAAACAGCGTATCAGCATCGCCGATGTGGTCGGCGAATATGTCCAGTTAAAATTAGCCGGCGTTGGCTCGCTCAAAGGCCTGTGTCCATTCCACGACGAGAAATCACCATCGTTTAACGTTCGTGGCGATCAGGGCTTTTATCACTGCTTTGGTTGCGGTGAGGGAGGCGATGTCTATAAGTTCTTGCAAAAGCTGGAGAACATCACCTTCTACGAAGCAGTCGAGAAATGTGCGGCAAAGATTTCCTACCAAATCCAGTATGAATCTGGATCTCGTGATGACTCGGTAAACCGCGGCAGATTACTTGCTGCCAACGAAGCGGCGGCAAAGTTTTTCGCTGAACAGCTAAACTCAGCGGAAGCGCAGGAGGCAAGGAATTTTCTTAGTACTCGAAACTTTGATAAGGCCGCGGCTGAATTATTCGGCATTGGCTATGCGCCAAAGTCATGGACTGCTCTAACTGATCATTTGAAAGCGCAAGGCTTCACCGAAGAGGAATTGATCAAAGTTGACCTTTTGGTGGCCAAAGAAGGAAAGAGATACGACAAGTTTCGCGGCAGATTGATCTGGCCGATTCGCGATGCAACAAACGCCGTGATTGGATTTGGTGCCAGAAAGATCTACGAAGATGATCCACTTGCCAAATACATCAACACTTCTGAGACGCCGGTTTACCACAAATCCCAAGTTCTCTACGGGCTTGATTTAGCCAAGAAAGAGATAGTCCAAAACCGCCAGGTTGTCGTAGTTGAAGGTTATACCGATGTGATGGCATGTCATCTTGCTGGGATTAAAACAGCAGTTGCTACATGTGGTACGGCATTCGGCGATGATCATATCCGGCGAATCAATCAACTATTTGGCTCATCCGATCAAGCTGCTTCGGTGATTTTTACCTTCGACCCCGATGCTGCCGGCCAGAAAGCCGCCATGCGGGCATTTGAGTCATCATCGAAGTTCATCGCTTCAACATTCGTAGCAATTGGGCCAGAAGGACTAGATCCCTGCGACCTACGTATAAAGCAAGGCGATCAGGCGATTGCCAACATGATTTCCAGCCGTAGACCGATATATGAGTTTGCCTTGGATCAGAAAATTTCTGGGCACGACTTGACGACTTACCCAGGAAGACTTTCTGCCGCAACCGCAGCAGTTCCAGTTCTGGCAAAGCTAAGTGACTTAGGTGCAAGAGAACAATACGTCCGGATCCTGGCTGCCAAGGTTCAGCTATCGGCTGATGAAATTAACCGCCTACTCTCACAAGAGTTGACTAGACAAAGATCGCAGGCCGTGCAGTCGAGTCGTCGAGGCGATTATGACCCGGTCGAACCCGCCCAGGCCGATGACCAGCCTGAGTTTCCAGCACCAAATCTAAATGACGCAAACACCAGATTTGAGCAAGAGGTATTAGCAGTGTTGCTGCAGATTCCAATTGCTTGGAACCAGGAACAGATTTACCAAGTTTGCGGAGAGCTGTTTGCAGCTCTGAGCTATAACGTAATTGCCCAAGCGGTTAGGGCGTCTGCAGCACAACTTGCAGAGCCAAATTGGATTGACCGAATTCTGCAGAATACGCCTGATCCGCTTCATTCATTGATTCGATCAATCGCCGCGAAGCCGCTTCCCGTTTCCAGCGCAGATCAAGCGAAAGATTACGCGGAAGGTGTAATCAATGCGGCCATCAAGAAAATACTTGTTCGCGATAGAGCAGCCATGATTAGTGCGCTGGCTCTAATCGATAAGGAATCTAACCCAGAGCAACACGGTAAGGTGCAGCGAGATTTGGTTTCTCTAGAAGAGAAAATCAGGGCCTTGGCGTGAGCATAGATAAAACCAAGGTAAGTATTCTGCCGAAGAGTTTTCCTGACTATGAAAAGGCAGTATCTGAATCCGGTTCCCAATTGAGCGAATTGGATGAATCGGTGGGGGCTTTGATTTGGACAGCTTACGCCGATCCGGAAGGGCTATTCAAAACTATCCAAGAGAACCCGCAGTTAGAGTTTGTGCAATTGCCTTTCGCTGGAGTCGATGCTTTCAGTGAGGTGATCCAACTACCAGTTCGCTTCGCCTGCGCTAAGGGCTCCTATCGGGAGCCGGTAGCTGAGCACGCACTTATGCTTTCTATGGCCCTTGGCAGAGTTTTACCTGAGCGAATAAAGGCAACGAGTTGGGGAAGAAAGCATGCCGACTCGCTGTATGACGCTAATGTTCTGATAATTGGAGGTGGCGGCATCACGGAGGAGCTAATTAAGCTCCTCGGCCCGTTTAGAGCCAACATAACAGTGGTTAGAAACCGGCAGATCCCGCTAGAAGGCGCAGCTAAGGTGACCACCTTGGAGCATCTTGATGCTGAGTTGGCTATGGCGGATTGGGTTATTTTGGCCTGCTCGCTTACCGATAAGACCAGGGGCCTTTTTGACCAACGACGGTTCAGCCAAATGAAGTCGACAGCATATCTAGTCAACATAGCTAGAGGCGCAGTAGTAGCCACCGAGGACCTAGTTCTTGCCCTAAATAGTGGCCTTATCGCTGGAGCAGGCGTCGATGTGACAGATCCTGAGCCGTTGCCGGATGGTCATCCGCTCTGGAGTGCGAAAAACGTCATCATCACCCCGCACACGGCCGATACCAACGCCCAGGTAGTCAGGATGTTTTCTCTGAGAATCAAGCAGAACCTAGCCGCGTACCAGGGCAAAGGGGACTGGGTTGGCTTGGTTGACCCGATACTTGGTTACTAAGCCATCAATATTTGATAAAGTATTCAAGTTGCCCTAAACGGCACATTCCTCGGTAGCTCAATTGGCAGAGCAATCGGCTGTTAACCGATAGGTTCTTGGTTCGAGTCCAAGCCGGGGAGCCAAATAAATAGGCCCTTTTGGAGACCAAATGTTTCTTTGGATTCGTGACCAGAAGTGGCTCCCCGCCATATTGGTGGCCATAGCCTGCTTTCTTGTCTTCGGTGGAATGGATTTATCTCTGCAGGGGACAACTACTCTGATTTCCTCGGTAGTTTTGGCTGCGTCAATTGCAGTATCTCGAGCGCTACCTTGGTTTGGAATTGGTCTTTTTTCTATTGGACTGGTTGGGCCAATTCTTGGGGGTCTCGAACCGCAAGTTAGCCAGCTAAATGCCTGCGTGGCAATTTTCCTCCTGGCAACTTTCGCCAACAAAGTTGTGCGGTTGGTTGGCTTAGCACTAAACATTCTGGTTGGTTCAACTGTTTATTTCTGGTTTGTCTTCACATTGCCTGTCGAATCATCTTTGTATGGAGTTGAGCTGCCAACCGGTGATGCCAAGATTGCTATCGCGATTGCTGGCTTCATCGCACTGATTGCTATAAATGCCAATGCATGGTTCATGGGACGTCTTCTATACGCTCAACTTTTCCACGTAGGCACTGAAGTTGATGTTGCCCTGATGGAAACTAAGCTAGCTAGTGCGCAAATGGGTCTTGCCGAGCAGGATCGCAGATTCGGGATCGCAAAGGATGTAACAGAACTTCTTTTGGAACAGACCAGCGCGAACCTTATTGCTTCCGAATCCGGCGGTTACGCCCTAAAGGCTGACCCTACTGCCGCGCCTCGAATCCTGGAAACCCTGCATGCGGGTATAAAAAAGTCCTTTAGTGAAATACGAAGGCTCTCAGACTTACTTGCCTTACAAGATCGAAAGGCATTTGCTTTACCAGGGATCAGGGATCTAAACCCACTATTTATTAGTTACCGAGAGTTTGGTTACGGGGTTACCTTTAGAGAGACCGGTAACCCGCTTGAACTAAATGACGGTATGGCTCTGGTGATTTATCGAGTAGTTTATGACAGCCTCGAAAACACCAGAAAACATGCTCCAGTGAACACCGGTGTCGATGTTGATTTCATCTGGAAAGATACAGCGCTTCAGATTCTTATCAAGGATAACGGGGAAGAGATAAGACGTGAGCTAGCTCAAGAGCTAAACACCTACACGGTAAGCGATGATCAGAAGGCGCTGGTTGAGCATCTAAGTGGTCCTGGCCTCACCGCCATGATGGAACGCGTTGCCTTATTCGAAGGAACTATTGAGTTTGCCCGAGTGCCCGGGGTAGGTTTTACGGTTTCAGCAGCATTTCCAAATGTTCTAAAGCACTCGAAAGGCAAATAAGGTTGCCTGCGCTATTAAGAGTTGCTCTTATCGGTGGCTCAGATATGCTTCGCGGTGCAAGAAGAGTAGCACTGGAAGAAAACTCCAACCTAAAGGTAGTCCTAGAATCGGATGGCTTTGCTTTATCGCCGACTGATCTTCTTGCTTACAGTTTTGACGTGGCTGTCCTAGATCAGCGGCTTCCGAGTTCTGCCGCGTTTGATTATGTCAAAGCTATGCAATCGATGGCTAAGGTGAATTCTTCTGACATCGGTCGGATTCTTATCTCAGCTACCTTTCAAGACGTGGATCTTCGTATCCAGGCAATCGAATCAGGGGCAGTTGACTGTGTCTTTGTGGATCAAGGCATTGAGGCATTTGTCAGTGCAGTGAAGATGTGTAAAGAGCCGGAAGCAGATTACGCAATTAGGGAACTATTACCTGAACTAAAAAAAGGCGAGACTGATAAAGAGGATTACGCCAAGGCCGCTACCAGCATTGATAGTTTGGATTTCAAAGAGCAGGCAATTCTAGAAAACTTCTGTTTACTAAAAACGGATGCGCAAATCGCTCAAACAGTTCAAGTACCGAAACTAAAAGTCCGTCAGACAATCACCAAAGTGCAGAACTTGCTTTTACTCAACACCAGAAGCCAATTGCTTTTAAAGCTCTGTCGTTTAGGTGCTCTAACCTTCTAGATTGTCTTTTCCGGGCAGCCAGGATAATCCTGGCTTACCCCAGCCATGTTCGCTGATTGCATTGTGGCTATCTGTTTTGTGGGGTTCAACTAAACGGTCAACGTAAAGAGTTCCATTTAGGTGATCAAATTCATGTTGGAAAATCCTGGCAAACCAACCGGTAGCTGAAATCTCAACCGGGTTCTGTTCTAGGTCAACGCCTTTCACTGTTGCTGTGTCTGCTCGCTTAATTGGGAATCTTTCACCTGGCACGCTAAGGCAGCCTTCTGATTCATTTTCCCAATCTGGTTCACCGACTGGGATCTCAGATATTTCTAGAACCGGGTTGATAATAACTCCGCGTTGCGCTGAGCCATCTTCAGCGTCCCAATCATAGACAAAAACCCTCAGCGGAACGCCTATCTGCGGAGCTGCCAATCCAACCCCAGGTGCTGCGTCCATGGTCTCAAACATGTCTCGCACTAAATCGCGGAGGTCTTGGTCGAAGTTGTTCACCTCTTGCGCCTTGGAATGAAGCACTGGCTCGCCAGTAATGCAAATTGGCCTAATCACCGCTTAAATTTAGCGTAAATAGACCGGCTATGACTCGCTAGGCTTAAGACAACGAATCTGGCGGGAGAAAATTGAAGCTCTTAGCAATTGGACTGGCGGTCTTATCCGCCGTGGCGTTAGCCATCGGTTCGCAATTGCAAAATGGCGCGGTGGGCATTCAAAAGAAGGCTGCCCTGTCCGGACGCTCCCACTTCACCTTTAGGCAACTCTTAGACCTGATTCGGCACCCGCAGTGGGTCACTGGACTATTCATATCTATCATTGCTCTGGTTCTTCAATTCACGGCATTGCTCTTAGCGCCACTGATTCTTGTTCAACCAATCGGCGCTATAGCTTTAGTTCTAACCTCTGTTATCAATTCACGGATAACTAAGACACCGTTGAATGCTGCATCTATTTATGCAATCTTGCTTTGCACCTTAGGCCTAGGAGCATTCGTTGTCATGGCTCACGAGGTGGCGGTAGAGCCAGCGATCGACGATCAAGCTTTGATCTACATTCTCAGCCTGGTAGCTAGTTTGATAGCAGTCGGCCTAGTAGTTCAATTTAGGGGAGCTAATAATTTCAAGCCGCTGACATTCATAGTTGGAGCCGGTGTACTCTTTGGCTTCGTGGCGACCCTTACTAAAGTCGTGCTAAAGCGCCTATTCAGTCAAGGCGGTTTTGACCGGCTCATCGGCTTGAAGTTTGAGCCCGTGACCGATGGTCTAACCTTGGCAGCGGTGGTTTGTCTAATAGCCGCTGGCCTTTTAGGCGGCTGGTTCGTGCAGAATGCCTACACTTCAGGACCGCCAGATTTAGTAGTTGCGGGACTTACCGTAATTGACCCATTAGTGGCTGTGAGCATCGGAGTTGTGGTGCTGAACGAGGCTATGAACGCATCAGTTCCGATCATGTTTGGCTTTGTTGCAAGCGGTTTAGTAGCAGTTATCGGCGTATATCTGCTGTCTAAGGTGCATCCACAGGTAACTAAGGCTAACTAAGGTAAACTTAGAAGCAGGGCTGGGGGAGCCCGATTTCCCAACAACTCAGTTAGGTTTATCCATTGGCATTGTCGACTAGGCACCCAGGTCAGCCACTTCGCGTGCTGATCGCCTCTGACACCTTTCCACCAGATATCAACGGGGCCGCTCGCTTTACTGAGCGCCTTGCTGGGGGATTAGTTCGCAACGGCAATGATGTCCACGTATTAGCTCCTGCATACAGTAACAAGTGGGGCACCTTTACCGAGGTTCATGACGGTGTCGAAATGACTGTGCACCGCCTGAGAAGCCGCAGGTTGATCATTCACAAAACTCTTCGCTTTGTTTGGCCATTGACCCTAAAAAAACATGTGGACAAGATTTTGAACGATGTTGAACCTGATGCCATCCATTCTCAGTCACACATGGTACTCGGAAGGGTTTTAGCCAAAAGCGGCAAGGAACGAGGCGTTAGGTTAATTGCGACTAATCACCTTATGCCAGAGAACCTATTAAAGTATTTGCACCTGCCCCAGTTTCTTGAACGTAGAGTCAAGGCCAAGTTGTGGAAAGACACCGGCAAGGTTCTGGCTAAATTTGATCATGTAACGACCCCAACTAGGCGGGCTGCGGAGCTTCTGGAGCAGGCTGCCGGTATTCAAAACGTGTTATCAATCTCCTGCGGCATTGACGCCACTAAATTTGCCAACCCAACTAGAACAACGAATAAGCCATTTCGTGTGCTCTTTCTTGGTCGTTTGGATTGGGAAAAACACATTCACAATTTGATTCGGGCCGTAGCAAAATTGCCGAAGGAAATAGATTTTCAGGTAGAAATAGCTGGAGACGGTTCACAGCGAAAGTACCTTGGCGATTTGGCTCAAGAGCTCGGCGTTGCAGATCGAGTTCAATTCCTTGGCCACGTCACGGAAGCGGAATTGCCGCTGGCTTACGAGCGAGCCACCGTATTTGCGATGCCATCAATTGCAGAATTGCAATCCATTGCAACCATGGAGGCCATGGCCTCAGGTAGGCCAGTGATTGCTGCAAATGCCATGGCACTTCCGCACCTAGTTCACCATGGGGATAACGGCTACCTTTTTGAGCCGGACGACGTGGATGATTTTTCGGCTTGTTTATTGAAACTAGCTACGGCTGATCAGAAGGAATTAGATCGGCTATCAGAGAACTCAATTCACTTGATTCAAAGCCACGACATCAAGCGCACTCTAGCTATCTTCGAAGGTTTATACCGAGGCGATCAGGATGCTAGACAGCAAAGCGATGACAACCTGGAAGAGTACTCTAGGCCAATCGGTCGGCTAAGTCTTGCAGTTAGGCGGGCAGAGCGGCGTATGCGTCGTCAAGCATTGATTGCTCTAGGCCGCATCTCAGATGAGATCAAAGAGGGCATCGACGAGATCAGAAGCGATGTTGCGAAAACTGCAAAGAAAGTAGACCGGCAGGTGCGCAAGGGAGTCAAGAAAACTGTAAGTAAGGCGAAGAAAACAATAAAGCGCCGAGAGCAGTAATCTAGAAATGGCTGGGGGCGTTAGCTCAGCCGGTTAGAGCAGCGGACTCATAATCCGTCGGTCGCGGGTTCAAGTCCCGCACGCCCCACCAGATAACTTTTAGATAACGACTCCCTTAGAGAATCTTGAGTTGGCTGTGAAATGCATAGGTAAACGCTTACAGTCTTATTAACCCCTTCAGGAAAGAGAAAATTGTGCGTATTTCTGCTTCACCTAAGCGCCTAATCGGCCTAATTCTGTCTTTGTTTGTAGCACTAACTGGCTTGGTTGCCATAGATGCTCAGCCATCGAGGGCAGCTGGAGATAAGCGAGTTATCATCCATTACCAAAAGCCAGATCCAACTAAATACAATCCTTGGAACGTTTGGATGTGGTACGACGGTGCCGATGGTAAGGCTTACGAGTTTGATAAAAGCGGAGCTAACTACATCCTTGATGACTACGGCGCTAAGGGAACCTGGGATCTACCAAATTCTGCCAGTGCACAGTCAATCGGCTTCATCATTAGAACTGCGAACTGGGACAAGGACCCTGATGGCGACCGCTTCATAAGAAACTTTGTCGATCGCGATGGTGTCCCTACTGCAGAGATTTGGGTGAAAAGCGGATCGAAATTCATCTGGACGAAAAAGCCTTCGAGTGAACCAATGCTTCTAGCAGCAAGAGTCACCGGGCTAAAAGAAATTAAGTTGACTTTTGACAACAACTTCAACCTCGAAACTGAAAAAGCAAACTTTGAACTTCGTGATTCGTTGGATCAACCAGTAGCGATTGCCAGTTGGTCCGCAATCACTGGAAACGCTTCAATCGGTTTTACCACAACAATGAATCTTGTAGAAAATGTGAGGATCGGAAGTGTCTACACGGTAAGCCATCCCAACTACGGAGAGCAAGAATCTGATTTAGGTTCACTGTGGAACCTACAGGAGTTCAATGACCAGTACTATTACTCGGGAAATGATTTAGGAAACACCTACTCGGCAGAGAAAACAGACTTTAGGGTCTGGGCGCCTACTAGCGACCAACTGCAGCTGGTAACTTACTCAAGCGCATCTGCAACGGAACCTTCTAACGTTTACAACATGACCCAAGACGTCAAGGGTACCTGGGTCCACACGCTAAACGGTAATCAAGATGGAACAATCTACATGTACCGGGCAAAATTCGGCACCAAGGTAAACGAAGCAATTGACCCATACGTTAGAGCCACGACAATCAATGGCGATCGCGGTGTAGTTGTTGATCTAGAGTCAACAGATCCGGTTGGCTGGGACGAACACCAACGGCCAAATAACTTCTCGACCGGTAATCCAACTGACGCGATAGTTTATGAGCTCCACGTCAGAGACTTATCCATTGATAAGACCAGTGGAGTTTCTGCAGCAAACAAGGGCAAGTATCTTGCCTTCACTGAACCAAACACAAAATACACCTCTAAGGGTAAGACAACCTTGACTGGGCTATCTTCAATCAAGGACCTCGGTGTTACCCACGTAGAGTTACTGCCGATTTACGACTTTGGCTCAGTGGATGAAACTGGCCAAGGAAATCAATTCAACTGGGGATATGACCCTAAGAACTACAACGTTCCAGAAGGCTCATACTCTTCTGATGCAGCTGATCCAAAGGCCCGAATCAGAGAGCTAAAGACGGCAATTAAGTCCATGCACGACAATAAGTTGCGCGTTATCATGGATGTCGTTTACAACCACGTTCAGGACAGCACTAACTTCTCATTCGAGAAGCTAGTTCCTGGCTACTGGTATCGCCGCGACGCAACTGGAGTCAAGACCAGCGGTTCTGGCTGTGGAAATGACACTGCTACCGAAAACCCAATGGTTAGTAAATATATCCAGGATTCAGTTCGTTACTGGACTGAGGAATACAAGATGGATGGTTATCGATTTGACTTGATGGGCCTTATAGACATCACTACCATGAACGCGATTCGCACTCAGCTAAATGGCATCGATCCAACCATCATCACGCTCGGTGAGGGTTGGGACATGGGAACCCTACCAAGATCTGAGCGGGCGACATTCGCTAACAGTGCAAAAATCCCCGGTATCGCAACCTTCAACGCAATCATTCGAGATGGTATGAAGGGTGGAGTCTGGGCCAACGATGAAACAGGCTGGATAAGTGGGCGTTATGGTCAGTTCGCAAGCATCCAGTCTGGAGTGGTGGGTAATGCGCCATTCCCAGGCCTAGCCGGTGAATGGATTGGTGGCATTGAGCCCGGCCAAACCGTCAACTACATTGAATCGCACGATAATGCAACATTCTTTGACAAGTTGAAGATGAGCCTACCCAAATCAACTCCAACCTCGAGAATCGTAGAGATGCAGAAATTAGGAAGCGCTATAGTCTTCGTCTCACAGGGAATCCCGTTTCTTCATGCAGGCCAAGAATTCATGCGAACCAAGTGGGATCCTGAAACCAAGACCTACAACAAGAACAGCTATAACTCAACTGACGTAGTGAACTCACTGAAGTGGGCAGACCGCTTGACCTATGCTTCACAGGTTAACTACATCAAGGGAATGATCAGCTTGCGCAAGGCCCACAAGGCCTTCCGGATGACCTCTGCCGACAAGATCATGGATAACATCGAGTTCCTCGATGGCACCTTCGGTCAACTCGGTTGGAAGATCAACGGTAAGGCAGCTGGAGATAGTTGGTCGAACATTGTTGTCCTGGCTAACTCGAACCCTACCAAGACGGCGACTTTCAACGTTCCTAAGGGTTCTTACAAGGTAGTTGTCGACAAGAACACTGCTGGTACCAAGACACTAAGAACATTGAATGTAACTGGTAAGTCAACCGGAAAGGTGACTGTCCCAGCTCTTTCAATGATGGTCATATGGAAATAATCTAGCTCCAGCAACATAAACAGCTAAAACCTCGGTGGTCAAAAACCCACCGAGGTTTTGCTCTGTAAGATCCTTCGAAAGAATCACCGCATCGAATGGTTCACCGACAGCAAGTTTGCCAGTTTCTTCACTGCCGAACATGTTGCTGACTGCGCAACTGTAACAATCTAAAGCTTGCTCCAAACTGATAGCTTCACTGGGGTTATGAACTTGTTGATCTTTGCTGAATCGTCGATTGACCGCAACCGTAATTCCATCTAACGGTTTATAACTTGATACCGGCCAGTCGCTTGAGAATGCCACTGTTACTTGATTCTCGATCATCGACCGTATCGCATAGAGCGAATCAAGTCTTTTTTCTCCTAAGTGAACGCTGCACGAATTTAGCATCCCGTTGTATTGGGCCCAGAACGGTTGCACGCATAGGACCGCTCCTAGATTTTTAGCTTTTTGGATGATTTCTGAACTGGTTAGTTCAGCGTGGGCGATGACAGGATTGAATCTACCTTTGGCGGCCTTTGCAATCGCCTCTAGTGCGAAATCCACTCCTTTATCTCCTATGGCATGAATGTGTGTCTGCAAGCCCGCTTTGTGCGTTTTACCAATCGCCGTGACAAGATCCTCCAAGTTCCAGTTCAGATCGCCATGAGCCCCAGTGGATTTGTAAGGCTCGATCACCGCCGCAGTAGCGGAGCCAAACACGCCATCGATAAAGAACTTTATGGCCTGACATTTGATGTTCAATGAAGCCTCAAATTTAGGCAGCATTTGTTCGGCGTACCTAAAATCCTCTTCGAAACTGGCTGAATCTACTCGAAAGGCGAGTTTATATCTCAGTTGTAATTGCTCTTGGGCGGCTAGATAAACCTCGGCCATGCCACGTTCAATCCAGGCATCTTGGATCTCAACAATGCCTGCGGCTAACATCAGCTTTTCGGCGGCCAATAGAGCGGCTACATCCTGTTCGAGGCTAAATTTGGGTGCGATAGCTAAGACCAGTTGCATAGCCTGCCATTCACGAAGAATTCCTGATGGGAGACCATCCTTGCCGATATCTATCCCGCCCTCAGTAAGTTCAGGTAATTTACCGTCCATCAGACCGGCTGCTTCTAGAGCTTTGGTATTCACCCAAAGAGTGTGATGATCTTCGGCGTGAAGAACCACTGGAATATCTGAAACGTACTGGTCTAGAGCCTGTCGAGTCTTCGCTTCGCTCAAATTCCTATCGTAGCTAGCCCCATCTAACCAAGTAGCGTCTGGGTTGATTGAACGAAATTGTTGAAGTTTTTCACCTATTTGGGCCAGTGTTGTTAGTCCCGTGATTTCGGCACCAAGTAATTCTCGTCCGGCAAAAAGTGGATGAGCGTGGGAGTCTCTAAAAGCTGGAACGACGAAGTTACCTTTAAGGTCGAAATCGCTCTTTTCTACGGATTCTTCATAAGCGCGCTCGGAGGTTATCACTCCTGCTTGATCGATGTAGATATCAGAGCCGTAGTTTTTATCGCCGAGGTAGATTTTTCCGTTGTAGAGCTTGATAACCATTAGCCACGTTCGTTCAAGTAGCAAACTCCACAAAGCGATTCGTAAGTTACCTGAACTCCATCAATTGCTACCTGATCACCTACGAAAATGAATTCGCCGTCAAGCTTACGTGCGTTAAACATCGCTTTTCGCCCGCATCGACAGATGGTTTTTAGCTCCTCCAAGGAATGTGCCATTTCCATAAGTCGAAGTGAACCGGGAAAGCCCACGGTAAGAAAATCAGTTCTGATCCCATAGCAAAGCACCGGAACGTCATCTAAAACTGCAAGCTCAAAAGCCTGATCAACTTGTTCTCTCGATAGGAACTGCGCTTCATCAATAAGAAGGCAGGAAAGATTCTTGATGCCTGGAATGATAAGGGAATCATTTGCGCGCTCGTGGGTAAGTTTTCGCAGGTCATCGCCCGGAGTGACCAGGAAATCAACTCGTCTGTCGACACCAAGCCTGGAAACTATAGTTGAGTCACCTTTGGTATCAACAGCTGGTTTTGCAATTAGTACCTGTTGTCCACGCTCTTCGTAGTTGTGGGCAACCTGCAACAGGGCAGTGCTCTTGCCGCTATTCATCGCCCCGTAACGAAAATAAAGCTTTGCCATGGCCTGCCTCTCTGCTTCATTTCTATGCTAGCCAGCCACTTCCTCGGAATTGCGTATTTAGCTAATCCGACGTAATCTAAAAGTCTCCGGAATTTGTCAGGACGTTGGGGAAGACGCACCTAGCAATTGGTTTCGGAGGTCAAATATGTCTAGGAATCAGGTCGCCACGACCCTAGTCATTCACGCCTGCCCAAGTGGTTCCACCCAGGCAGTAGGGGAACTTCTATCTGGCTTAGAAATCAATTGGCTAGCCCAGCCCTTGCTCGTTGGTTCAGTGAAAACAGAGTTCGCATTGAAAATGAGTGCGATTGAACTAGAAGATATAGTAAGTCAACTGCGACTAGTAGAGGGTATTTACCTCGATTGCATGCAGCAAGGCAAAGAATCTGGAATCTGGTTCATGTTGGCTGCCGGCCTTGGTGTTTTTAGGGCCCAAACTAACGCCGCTGGCGAAATCATGCTGAGCGAGGACCGCATTAGAAATGCTTTAGATCAATCTGCGGGAAATCACCGGGAACTCACCCGACTACTTAGAATTCAGTTGGGGCAGGCCTGGGATGATGTCCTAGAACCATTCCGCGCAGCCAGATATCAGGGTAATTTAGCGCTAATTCATCAGGCTGGTTAGTTGTAGCTGCGGAATGCAACTACCGCGTTGTGTCCACCAAACCCGAATGAATTCGAGATTGCCAAGATGTTATCAGGCAACTCACGCGGGCTGGTTACCACATCTAATTCGATAGCTGGATCTGGGTTATCAAGATTCAGTGTAGGAGGAGCAATACGGTGTTTTAGTGCTAGCACTGTAAAGACCGCTTCGATTGCTCCAGCACCACCGAGTAGGTGCCCGGTTGATGACTTAGTGGCTGATAACGGAATATTCTTTAGGTGATCTCCGAATACTCGCTTTAGAGCTGTGTATTCCGCAACGTCTCCTACTGGCGTGCTAGTAGCGTGAGCATTGATGTGAGCGACATCTTCAGGTTTCGCGCCGGCCATCGCAAGCGTGGCGGTAACCGCTCTAGCCGCAGCGCTTCCTTCTGGGTCTGGGGCAGTGATGTGATAGGCGTCACTTGTGACAGCGCCACCGGCTAATTCCGCGTAGATCTTCGCGCCACGAGCCTTAGCATGCGCCTCGGTTTCCAAAACGAGAGCACCAGCGCCTTCTCCCATAACAAAGCCGTCACGATCGATGTCATAAGGCCTAGAAGCCTTAGTCGGTTCGTCGTTGCGCTTTGAGAGAGCTTGCATGGAAGCGAACGCCGCAACTGGAAGCGGGTGAATAGCTGCCTCGCAGCCGCCAGCCAATACAACGTCTATTTCACCGCTTTGTAATCTTGTGATGGCGTTCACAATCGCCTCGGTGCCTGAAGCGCAGGCTGAAACCGCAGTTCTTACCCCACCACGAGCAGCTATGTCCATTCCGATTGCAGCAGCTGGACCGTTAGGCATCAGCATTGGAACTGTCATCGGTAGGACTCGGCGTGGTCCTTTTTCTTTTAGAGTGTCGAATGCATCAAGCAATGTCCAAACGCCACCAATACCTGTTGCAAACTCGACGGCTAGCCTTATTGGATCTACATCAGTTATGCCAGCGTCCGCCCAAGCTTCCCTGGCGGCGATTAGGGCAAACTGACTTGATGGATCAAGGCGTTTGGTTTCTTGAAGTGTAAGCACTTCATTAGCGGGAACTTTAGCTACTCCAGCAAAAGTTACCGGTATTTCGTATTTAGCAACCCACTCATACTCGAGGGATTTTATCCCCGATTTACCCTCGAGTAATGCTGACCAGGTTGATTTGACGTCGCCACCGAGTGGCGTAGTTGCGCCAACTCCAGTGACAACAATCTTGTGGTTCAAAGAACTGACTTAGCCCTGTGCTGAAGTGATGAAGTTAACTGCATCACCGACGGTCATTAGGTTCTTAACTTCTTCGTCAGGGATCTTAACGCCAAATTTCTCTTCAGCGTTAACGACGATAGTCATCATGGAAATGGAGTCAATGTCTAGATCGTTAGAAAAAGACTTGTCTAGTTTGACGGAATCTACGTCAATTCCAGTCTCTTCATTAACTAGTTCAGCGAGACCAGCTAGAACTTCATCCTGTGATAGTGCCATTAATTTACTCCTTGATTGTTTAGGTACCCTACAAGTTTAGGGTAGAACTACTACTTGGGCCGCGAAGGCTAGACCAGCGCCGAAGCCTATCTGCAGGGCTAGCCCGCCCGATTTGACCACACCGTCGACCAGCAGCTGGTCCATCGCAAGCGGAACGCTAGCTGCCGAGGTATTTCCGGTGTATACGATGTCTCTTGCCACTGCAACGGTATCTGGAAGTTTTAGTTGTTTGACCATCTCATCAATAATTCTGATGTTCGCCTGGTGGGTCACCAGTGCCGACAGTTGATCTGCTCTGACACCGGCTGCATCAAGGGCTTGTTGCGCCACTTTAGCCATTTCCCAAACCGCCCATCGGAATACGGTTTGTCCGTCTTGACGTAAAGTTGGCCAACTTGCTGAGCCATCACGCAGTTCTAGCAGGGAAGCAGTCATGCTAACCGATGACCAGTGCGCTCCATCCGATCCCCAGACAGTCTTAGCGATACCCGGGTAATCAGATGGGCCGACAATAGCTGCACCAGCCCCGTCACCGAGAAGGAATGAGATCGACCGATCAGTTGGGTCAATAAAATCAGATAGCCGCTCGGCCCCGACTACTAAGACAAACTTGGCCACACCTGATCGAACCAGCGAGTCCGCTTGGGCAATTCCATAGCAGTAACCAGCGCAGGCAGCGGAGATGTCAAAAGCGGGAGCCGGTGATGCACCAATCAACTCGGTGAGTTGGGTAGCGGCAGAAGGAGTTTGATAGGGATGGCTTATGGTGCTGAAAATTACCGCACCAATTTCGCTTGGTTCAATACCGGCTCTGGAGATAGCTTGTCTAGAAGCGGATACAGCCATATCCATCAGCGATTGATTTGCATCGGCTCGCCTGCGAGTGATGATTCCAGTTCTTTGCCTGATCCACTCATCCGATGAATCAATCGGACCAGCAACTTCATCATTGGTAACCACTAGGTTTCCTCGGGCAGCACCTAGGGAGTAAATTCTGCTGAAGGGAACACTTTCAAATTGCTTTAGTTGCGGTTCGGTCATTCTCTTGCTCCTGATAAAGCGTAATTGGCCTGCTCTAGATCAATTGGATCTCGCAAGGTGATCAAGTTGCTCAATTCCATTCCGCGCTTAACTAATCCAGCCAAGGTTCCGGCGGGGGAGAGTTCGATGACAACCCCTATCCCATTTTTTGACATTGTCTTCATGCATAGATCCCATCGAACTGGATTTGCAACTTGACCAACGAGAAGATCCAGATATTTTTGGCCAGTTGTAACAAGTTGACCCTTTTGATTAGACAAAAGCATTGTTCTTGGGTTAATCGGTTTAATCTGTTCAATGTGTTTCTGTAGTTCCGCAACAGCTGGTTCCATGAACTTGGTGTGAAAGGCACCAGAAACAGCTAGGGGTATAACTTTTGCCATTGGCGGTGGATCTTGCTGCATGGCTTCGAAATCAGATTTCAGTCCAGCAGCAACGATTTGACCAGATCCGTTGTAGTTAGCTGGAGTTAGATTGTATTTCGCTAAATGGGCAACGATCTGTTTTGGCTCGCCACCTAAAATCGCGGCCATTGAGGTTTCTTCCGAGGTCTTAGCCGCTCTGGCCATGGCCTGGCCACGGATATTTACCAGTCTGATTGCTTCGGTCATTTTGATTACACCAGCTACGTAGCCAGCGGCAACCTCACCGACAGAGTGTCCAACCACAGCATCAACATTCTCGAGGTTAAGTAAATTGGCGCTGGCGATGCTAGCGGCAACAATCAGTGGTTGCGCTATTGCAGTATCTCGAATGGTGTCCTCGTCGCTGATGGTTCCGTGTCTAATCAGATCTAAGCCGATCTCATCCGACATGATTTCGATGTCTTGCCGGTAGGAAGGAATTTCCAACCAGCTGGACATGAAGCCTGGTTTCTGTGAACCTTGACCCGGACAGGCAATGGCGATCATGGACTTATGCGTCTCCGCCGGTAGCGCCGCTGGTCCCAGCAGACACATCTAATAGGCGGTATTTTTCAATTGCCTTTAGTGGCGCATCTTCTGGAACTTCGCCTCTCGAGGCAAGCTGTTGCAGCACGCGGGTTGCAATTGATGGCCCGTCAATCTTGAAGTGCCTTCTGGCCGCCGCTCTGGTGTCAGAGAAACCAAATCCGTCTGCGCCTAATGTCGCATACTCACCAGGGATCCACTTTCGGATTTGATCAGGTACCTGGTGCATGTAGTCGCTAACACCAAGGAAAGGACCTGGAGAGCCAACCAGCTTGTTTGTGATGTATGGCAAAGAAACAGACTGGCCAGGGTTCAAAAATCGTTGTTCGTCTTTTGCAAGTGCGTCGCGACGAAGTTCAGTCCAAGAAGTAACCGACCAGATATCAGCAGATACGCCCCAGTCATCCAGAAGAAGTCGCTGTGCTTCAAAAGCCCAAGGCAAGGCGACACCAGAAGCGAGAATTTGAGCCTTCTTGGCTAGTTCTGCACCTTTGCTCACGCGGTGGATGCCTCGAATTATTCCATCAATATCGACATTCTCTGGTTCTGCTGGTTGCACGATTGGCTCGTTATAAACAGTCAGGTAGTAGACCACATTCGGATCAGGGTGATTACCCCCATACATGCGCTCTAAACCAGATCGAATAATGTGACCGATTTCATAACCATAGGCTGGGTCGTAGGTGATTACGCCAGTGTTAGTGGCAGCCATAATCGGCGAGTGGCCGTCGGCGTGCTGCAAGCCTTCACCAGTTAGAGTCGTTCTTCCTGCTGTTGCTCCAATAAGGAATCCACGCGTGAGTTGATCGGTTGCCGCCCAGATTGCATCTGCCGTGCGCTGGAAACCAAACATGGAATAGAAAACGTAGAAAGGAATCATCGGTTGACCCTGTGTGGCGTAAGAGCTTCCAACGGCAGTGAAGGCTGCAACTGATCCAGCTTCGTTGATTCCAGTGTGCAGAATTTGACCCGCTTCACTTTCCTTATAGGAAAGTAACAAATCACGATCTACAGAAATATAGTGCTGACCGCGCGGGTTATATATTTTCGCAGTTGGGAAAAATGCATCCATTCCGAATGTTCTAGCTTCGTCCGGAATGATTGGCACGATTCTTGGGCCAAGCCCAGGTGATTTCAATAAATCTTTTAGAAGTCGAACGAATGCCATTGTCGTTGCAACTGCTTGATTGCCTGACCCCTCTTTTGCAACGTCATAGACCTTCTCTTCTGGCAGGTCAAAGGAAACATATTTGCTTCTGCGTTCTGGAATGTAACCGCCTAGTGCTCTCCTGCGATCATGCATGTATTGAATTTCAGGGGAGTTACCTGCCGGCTTGTAATAAGGCGGTTGATAAGGATCAGCTTCTAGCTGTGCATCGGTGATTGGAATCTCCATGTCATCGCGGAACGACTTGAGATTTTCCAAAGTTAGTTTCTTCATCTGGTGGGTAGCGTTTCTACCTTCAAATGCTTTGCCCAAACCGTAGCCCTTGATTGTTTTTGCGAGGATTACGGTTGGTTGGCCCTTGTGAGCAAGTGCTGCCTGATAGGCGGCATAAATCTTGCGGTAGTCATGGCCACCGCGCTTTAGAGCCCAGATCTGGCTATCGGACATTTCTGCTACCATCGCGGCGGTTCTCGGATCTCTACCGAAGAAGTTCTCGCGAATGAAGCCACCGTCCATCGTCTTGTAGGTTTGGAAATCACCATCTGGAGTGGCATTCATTAGATCAACAAGTGCCCCGTCATTATCTTTTGCCAGCAGCGCATCCCACTCACGACCCCAGACAACTTTGATTACATTCCAGCCTGCGCCTTTAAAGAAGGCCTCTAGCTCCTGAATGATTTTTCCATTGCCTCGAACAGGACCATCAAGTCTTTGTAGATTGCAATTAACCACGAAGGTCAAATTATCTAATTGATCGTTAGCGGCAAGCTGAAGAGCTCCTCTTGACTCGACTTCGTCAAGTTCGCCATCACCAAGGTACGCCCAAACATGTTGTTCACTGGTGTCTTTGAAATTACGACCAGCGAGATAGCGATTGAATTGCGCTTGGTAAATTGCGTTAATTGGCCCAATACCCATCGAAACTGTTGGGAACTGCCAAAACTCCGGCATCAATCGAGGATGAGGATAGGAAGATAATCCTCCACCTAAATGCGATTTCTCTTGGCGGAATCCGTTCATTTGCGATTCTGAGATTCGACCTTCAAGAAAAGCTCGCGCGTATGGTCCAGGGCTGGCGTGACCCTGAATAAAAACTTGGTCGCCACCTGATGGATGGTCTTGACCCTTAAAGAAGTGGTTGAATCCAACTTCGTAGAGAGAAGCGGAAGAAGCGAAAGTTGAAATGTGTCCGCCTACTGCGATACCAGGTCGTTGTGCTCGGTGGACGAGGATGGCGGCGTTCCAGCGCATCCAGGCTCGGTATGTCCGCTCAACGACTTCATCACCTGGAAACTCAGGTTCCTCAGAAGTTGGGATCGTGTTGGTGTAATCGGTTGCCAAAGAATCTGTTGAAATGTTCAATTTGAGCTGGTGCGAGCGCTTCAGCAGGCTCAACATAATTTCACGAGCTCTAGTTGCACCATGAGTTTTCGCTAGTGCGTCGAGAGACTCGAGCCACTCTCTAGTTTCTTCAGGGTCACGGTCTGGGTTGCTTAGTGGGTAAGCGTCCTGGCTGTTCACGGACAACGAATCCTCGTTTCGGTTATTCGGGTCAAGTGCTTTCGGGTTGAGCCTTGACTCAATAATCATGGGTTTAGGAGACCTTGATTAGGTCCCTAAGTAAGTTTAGGGTTTCTTTATTAGGCGTTAGTCTATTTAGACAGAGCAACTCAAAGGAGCGCGAAATGTCACTAATCATTGGGGATTTAGCCCCAGATTTCACCCTGCCAAACCAGTTCGGGGAGCAGGTCACTTTATCTAGCTTCAGGGGGCAAAAGCCAGTCGTAGTGGTCTTTTACCCGCTTTCCTTCTCCGGTATCTGCACCGGCGAATTATGCGAAATCAGGGATAACTTTGCCCCGTTCGAGCGTGCAGAGGTCGAATTACTGGCAATCTCGGTCGACTCCAAGTATGTCCAAAAGGTTTTCGCCGAGCAGGAAGGCTACAAATTCTCTGTCTTGGCGGACTTCTGGCCGCATGGTCAGGTTGCCAAGGATTACGGGGTATTTCTTGAGGAATACGGCATCGCTAACCGAGCCACCTTTGTCATAGACAAGGAAGGTGTTCTCGTGGCTAAGTTTGTCACAGCGGTAGGCCAGCCAAGATCTTTGGATGAATACGATCGAGCTTTAGCTTCATTGGCAAGCTAGCCTGAGGTATAGTTTTCTAGTTGCCGAATTATTTGGCAACAAAGTTGAGAGTCGGGCCTTTAGCTCAGTTGGTAGAGCGCCACGCTTACACCGTGGATGTCATCGGTTCGAGCCCGGTAGGGCCCACTTTTCGACTTTTACCGCCTTAGATGGCAACGTTTAGCCCTAGGGGTAGTATTTGCCTATGGAATCAAGCCGTTATCAGCCGCCAGTTCGGCGTTCACTATCCGATGAAGATCTAGCCAAGAAGGTAAACGAGGCTACCTCCAGCCACAACGGCATGGAAGCGGTCATGGACCTGCTAGTTGCCCAAGAAGCCCTCAGAGCCCAAGAGGACGCTGAACTTGAGGCTTGGGTAGAGCAGATGGAAGCCGATGGCTCGCCGGAGGCGATAGCAGCTTTGGCCAAATTCCAAGGCAAGGATTTCACTCCACAGACTGATCAATTGCAATTCGCCCAGCCTGAACAGGTCGAGCCTGTTGCTGAGCCTGAACCCAGCGAACCTTTCAATTGGTTTAGTAAGCCTGATGAACCTGAAGAGCTTGAATCAAGTTCTGAAGTAATCGAGGCCGATGCTGTGGTTGAGGTAATCGAAATCATCGAAGAAGTTAGTATTCCTGAGGAGCTGACTCCTGTTGGCAGTGAGTCACCTACTGACTTTGAAAGATTACTCAATGCTGCCTCAGCCGAAGAAGAGGCCACCGCGCTTGAAGATGATTCTGAAATAGAAACCGGTCCGAGCAATCTTGTAGTGCCGAGTGATGAACACCGCAATCGCCAGCCTGTCTCGCAGCTTTTGGTTTGGATAGGCGCATCTGCTGTGGTTGCCCCACTACTTTTAGCCTTATCACTTTTTGGCTTCGGGTTATCAACTCAAAGCATCGCTTTGGATCTGAGCGTCGGCTATCTCGTCGCTGGCGCTCTGATCGCCACCTCGAGCCTCGCGGGCAAACGCAGCGGGCTCTCCACACCGGTTATTTCAAGGGCAGTGTTTGGTGTTTGGGGAAATTCCTTTCCGCTGAGTTTTCTAACAGTTGCCAGGTTGATTCTGAGTGCTGTTATTCTCGCTGTATTTTTATTCTTCACAGATGGGCTATCAGCTCGGCTACTGCCTTTTGACACCGTGTTGACAGAATTTGCAGGTATCAAACTAACTGCAGGCTATGTTATCGGTTTAGTAGTTCTGCTTTTTGCACTCGCGGCATCGTTATTGCGCGGTAAGACTGCTCGGGTAACTCTTCTTGTTCTTAGCTTGGCTTCGTTTGCTGCCTTGTTAGTTTCAATTGGTGGGGTTTTCCAAAAGCCGCTTGGCCTGACTAATCTTGGAAATATCGGATTTGTCAGCAAAGAGTCCCTAGCTGCTATCGCCTTGGTAATTGCAGTTCAACTTGTTCTCTGGCTCGAATTAGGGCCTAACATTTCTAAAGCAATCCCGATGAAGCCTAGGGGATTGAAAGTATTCTTCGCGGTGCTTGGAAGCCAAGCGTTTGTTCCTCTTGCAGTTGCTCTTTTAGCTTTGGCATACATCGCCCCAGCCATCACGAGCGCCACGGCTACTGGTGAACTTGGTCCAATAAAGGCACTTGTTACTTCTTTGCCTAGTTGGTCAGCTGCTTCACTGGTAATTGCAGTCGTAGTCTCCTTGGTCTATGTCGCAATATTGAGTTTGAAGAGTTTGTCATTGGATCTAATTGCACTTCTAAGAATCAGAAGCCGTGTGCTCTCGACAGTTCTGTCGGCATTGCTAGTAGCGCTGGTTCTGCTGTGGTTCGCCCAACAGCCGGAACTTAGGACAGTTGAATACTTACTGAATATTTCAGTATTCGCTGCTGCCATTAGTGCCGGGTGGATTGGAATGTTTATTGCTGATGTTGGCTTGCGCAAGATCGCCTATCACGAACTATCACTAACGCGTGCATACGGGTTCTATGGAAAATTCAATCCAATCTCACTTGTGCTTTGGCTTTCCAGCCTGGGGCTAGCGGTCCTGTTTGTTCCAGTAAATCTAATGGGGCTCGATTTCATGGGCTACCTAGCGCCAAGTGTTGGTTTAGATGACACCATTGGATCGCAAGCTCTCGCAATTAGCGCGGTTATCTTCAGCGGCATGCTGCTTACCGTGATAGCAAGAATTCCGCAGATAAGAAAGCAAGAGCAAGAAGTCCTTGAAGTTGAATCACGGCGCGAATCGCTCAATGACATTTTTATTGGTCAAGAGTGATGCTGCTAAATCAGCTAATCAACCGTTTCGAACAACTCTGGCCAACGCAATCAGCGGAGGAATGGGATTCGGTAGGTCTAGTAGTTGGGAATCGAAACCAACAGATTAAGAAAATACTTCTCACGGTTGATGTAACTGACGAGATTGTTGCTGAGGCCAAAAATTCAAATGCAAATCTAATTTTGGCTCACCACCCACTTCTGTTGCGAGGTATAGAAACCGCCGCAGAAGAAACCAGTAAAGGTTTTGTTCTTACTGAACTAATTCGATCGGGGATCTCGCTCTACAGTGCTCACACAAACGCAGATAGTCAGCCAACTGGGACTTCTGCAGTTCTAGCCAAAGAAATTGGACTAGCCGACACAGCTGTTCTTTCGAAGAACCAACAGGGAACTGGAATAGGAATTACCGGCCTTCTTCCAAAGCCAATCTCATTGGGGGAACTCGCGGGCTTACTAAACGACATACTTCCGCAGACAGCAACCGGTGTCAGAGTCGCAGGAGATTTCAATCGACAAATTCAGAAAGTAGCGCTTTGCGCCGGAGCCGGGGATTCCTACCTGCAGACAGCCCTTGACTCAGCTGCTGATGTTTATATCACTTCAGATCTAAGACACCACCCAGCCCAGGAGATACTCCAGCAGGCAAAGGCCAGAGGCGTTGAGTTCGCCTTGATTGACATTTCGCATTGGGCTGCCGAGTATCTTTGGTTAGACCAGGCGGCGAGAGAATTGTCTGACCTGCCTGTCGAGATTCAAGTAAGCGATTTGCGAACAGACGTATTTGATTTTCTATTGAATATCCCAAGGAGCAATTAGTGAACTTGGATAAACCTGGTCAACAAGCACTCCTAAAGCTGGCAGAGCTTGATCTTGAGATTGCACACCTGAAACATGAGATTGCCAAAGCAATCGATAACAAGCAGTTGAATGATCTAACTGAAGCTCAAACTGCAAGTGCTGGTGAATTGCTTGAGGCAAGAACCAGGCTTGAGAATTTTGAAAGCGAAGTGAAACGCTCTGAAGATGACATCAGGCTGGTGACTGAGCGGTTAGAACGCGACCGGACAAGGCTAAACAGCACATCCTCACCTAAGGACGCCATCGGCATTCAAGCTGAGATTAATTCGCTATTAAAGCGCAAGGATGATCTAGAGAGCATTGAGTTAGCCCTGTTGCAGGACCTTGAATCAGCTGAAGCCCACTTCAAACAAATCTCAGCTGAACGCGAGTCAGACCAGCAAGAGATTGAAAGCATCCGAACTTCCATTCAGCATCGGGTCGACGAACTAAAAGCTCAAGGGCGAAAGGCTAGTGCTGATAGGGAGATTGTCATCGCTAAAATTCCCGTAGAAGTTTTGAGCCGCTACCAAGTACTGGCTGCTAGGCAAATTGCAGTCGGGCAAGTCATCGACCGTGCTTGCAGCGCCTGCCGGATGACACTGACAGTCGGTGCCATAGATGCCTTGACAAACCTTGCTGAAGATCAAATCGGGTCTTGCCCCGAGTGTCAGGCCATGATCATCCAATGATTGAAAACGTAATCATCGAAGCCGATGGCGGTTCAAGGGGTAACCCAGGACCTGCAGGAAGCGGAGCACTGGTTATCGATGCTGTAAGCGGAAAGATTCTCGCTGAGGCGGCAATCTTCCTTGGGGTTGCAACAAATAATGTGGCCGAGTATCGTGCAGTAATCGCTGGCCTTGAGTTGGTGAAAGAGCTTGCTCCTAAAGCCAGTGTGTTGGTTCGAATGGACAGCAAACTTGTAGTTGAGCAGATGTCGGGTCGTTGGAAGATAAAACACCAATCAATGGCTGAATTGAGCCGAGAACTTCAGGAACAAATTGCTGGAATAGAAATCTCCTTCGAATGGATTCCAAGAGAGCAGAATACTAGAGCTGATGCTCTTGCCAACGAGGCGATGGATGCCGAGCAGAGTGATATTCGTAAATTCATCGCAGAGCCGGGAACGTCGTCGATAAATGTAGTGTCAAGCGCAGCAAAATCACGAGTGGTCGACATCGAATACAACCCGCTCATGCCATCGTCAGTTAGAGCGCCAAGAAACATTACGAAGAAACTGACCACCATCGTTCTGGTCCGTCACGGAAGAACCCCTTTTACCGAAAGTCATCGCATTTCAGGTCGAGGTGGAGAAGATCCTTCACTTTCAGAATCTGGAATTCTTGATGCTAACAAAGCGGCCGAAGAGATAGTAAAAATCGGTTCGACGGGCCTGCTGCAAAAAGTAGCGGCTCCAACTGCAGTTATTTCATCTCCATTAGCCCGCACTAGAGAAACCGCAAGAATACTTGCACTAAAGCTAGGTATCGAGGAAAGCGTTTTAGACGATTTGGCAGAGATCTCCTTTGGTGCATGGGATGGTTACACCAACGAAGAAGTGGCAACGAATTGGCCGGAGGAGTATGAGAACTGGCGCGGAGATGTTCAAGCTGCTCCACCCGGCGGTGGTGAATCTGTAAAAGAATTTGATCGAAGAATTCAAAAGGCCAAGAAGACTCTGCTTGAGCAGTATGAGGGGCAAACAATACTGGTGGTCAGCCATGTAATGCCGATTCGTGGATTTATTCGAGCAGCCATTGATGCAGACTGGCCTGCATACTGGCGAATTAGCCTCTCGCCATGTTCAATCACGGTTCTTCGGTTCTGGGGAGAAGAAGCAGCTGAGGTTAGTGTCGTAAATTACTCTGGTCATCTCTGATTCGCTGGGCTACTCTTGATTTGGAAGGGTCGGCCAGACGGTCGCGGCAGGTAAAACTGACGAGGAACGTCCGGGCTCCAAAGAGCGAAGTGGTGGGTAACACCCACTCGGTGCGAACCGCAAGAAAGTGCAACAGAAAGTAAACCGCCACGAAAGTGGTAAGGGTGAAACGGTGGTGTAAGAGACCACCAGTACTCTAGGTGACTAGGGTAGCTAGGTAAACCTCGCTTGGAGCAAGGTCATATAGAAGACGTTTGAGAGCTGCTCGCTCGAGTCTTCGGGTAGACCGCTTGATGACAGTGGTAACACTGTTGCTAGATAGATGGCCGTCACCGAAAGGTACAGAACCCGGCGTATCGGCCGACCCCTCCATCTAATCGACAGAGTTCTTTCTAGCCCAGTGGGCAGCGCCTAGTATGCCAGCGCTATTTCTATTTTCAGCGGGCACGATCGGTGTTTTCAGTTTTAGTAGCGGAAGGAATGCTTCATGTTCCTTGGAAACCCCACCGCCGACAATAAAAAGATCCGGGGAAAATAAAGCTTCTAACTTAGAAAAATACTTTTGCAGGCGTTTAGCCCATTGTTCAAAACTTAGGTTATCTTTTTCCTTTGCCGCAAACGAGGCCATGCTCTCGTAGTCGACGCCGTCAATTTCCAGATGCCCGAGTTCTGAGTTTGGTATGAGTTTGCCATTGTTGATAAGTGCCGTTCCAATCCCAGTGCCGAGAGTTGCCATGATGATCAGGCCACGCTTGTCTTTAGCCGCTCCGAATTTAGCTTCAGCTAATCCAGCAGCGTCGGCGTCATTCAGCACGTGGACGGTTCTTTTGAGTTCTTTCTCAAATAATCGATCAGCATCCAGGCCGATCCATTCCTTGGATACATTTGCCGCAGACATGGTGACGCCGTGGCTGACTACCGCAGGAAAACAAATCCCAACAGGCAATCCATCAGAGTTAGGAAGTCTGCTAATTAGATCTCGCAAAGTAGCAGCGATTGCCTTAGGGGTTCCGCCTTCGGGTGTGGCGTAGCGAATTCTTTCAGAGAGAAGCCGTCCTCGTTTTAGATCAACCAAAGCACCTTTTATTCCGGTGCCACCGATGTCTATGCCGATTGCTTTTTTACTCATCGCACTCCCTATGCCAAGGTTAGTATTTCTGCACCGGATTCAGTTACCACAATGGTGTGTTCGAACTGGGCGGTGATGCTTTTATCAGCCGTGACAACGGTCCAGCCGTCGTCCCACATTTTCCATTTATGAGTGCCTAGTGTCAGCATCGGTTCAATAGTAAAAACCATGCCTACCTCCATCACATCGTCATACTGCGGGGCAGAGTCATAGTGCGGAATAATAAGTCCACTATGAAAAGCTTCACCAATTCCGTGACCGGTGAAATCCCTAACCACACCGTATCCAAAGCGCTTAGCGTATGCCTCGATTGTTCTTCCAATTAGATTCACCTGTCGACCAGGTGCAACAGCTGAAATCCCACGATTGAGGGCTTCTCTTGTTCTCTCAACTAGAAGCTTCACCTCTTCTGAAACCTCACCAATTAGGAATGTCTGATTGCTATCACCGTGGAAGCCATCGAGATAGGCAGTAATGTCGATGTTTACTATGTCACCGTCATTTAGCTTCGTATCATCAGGTATGCCGTGGCAAATAACTTCATTGATTGAACTACAGATGGATTTCGGGTAACCCCGGTAGCCGAGTGTTGATGGATACGCGCCATTGGCGATTAGAAAATCATGCCCTATTTGATCGAGCTCGTCTGTGGTTACCCCAGCTTTTGCGTTTCTCCCAACAAGTTCAATCGCTTGAGCTGCCAGCTTTCCTGCCCTACGAATCTTTTCGATCTGTTCTGCGCTCTTGACGTGACTTCCCATGAACTTAGCTGGGGCGGGTTTGCCGACATATTCTGGACGGACAATTGAGGTTGGTACAGCCCTACGAGGGGAGATGGTCCCTGGTACTAAATGTCCAGTTTGTGGCTGTCGCGGCATGGAATAAGTTTAGATACAAGCCTCCAGGAAACTGGGTACATAAAAGCAAAGTAGGTGCGCGTTGGCTAAAGCAAAGCAGTTCTGGTTCAACACCAAGACCGGTCTGGTAGAAGAAGGTCGCAAGACTTTAGCGCTTTATCGAATAGGCCCATTTGAATCCAAAGAGCAAGCGCAGCGGGCTTATGAAATTATCCAGAAGCGAAACGAGATATTAGATCAAGAAAATAAAGATCAGTCGTGAGAATTTTCCGCTGAAGGGAACTCACCACTGGCGACTTCTGTCCGGTATTGAGTTGCGGCCTTGAGAAGATCAGCACGCAACGACAGGTACTGTTTCACGAACTTCCTAGGTTTACCTGGATACAGCCCAGCAAAATCGGTCCAGACTAAAATCTGGCCATCTGTTGCATTTCCAGCTCCAATGCCAATGGTTGGAATAGTGAGACGTTTTGTTAGTTCAGCGGCCAGTTCTCGTGGCACCAGCTCAAGAACAACAGCGTACGCACCAGCCTCCTGAACCGCGAGCGCCTCTGCAATCAGGCGCTCGGCATCTTCACCTCGACCCTGAACTTTTGCGCCACCAAGTGAATGGATGCTCTGCGGTGTGAATCCAATGTGTCCCATTACCGGGATTCCTGCCTCAGTAAGGGCGGAAATCTGCTTGGCGCTTCTCTGCCCACCTTCGATTTTTACCGAGCTTGCCCCGGTGGCTTTCATAATCTCAATGGCATTTGCAAGTGCAGTTTCAGCTCCAGCCTCATAACTTCCAAATGGCATATCAACAACGACTAGTGCTCGCTTAGCGGCTTTGGCCACTGCTCGTCCAAATGGAATTATCTCGGCTACCGTAATTGGAAGAGTGGTGTCATAGCCAAGAGCGTTATCTGCCGCCGAGTCGCCAACCAAGATTACCTCGATGCCGGCTTCGTCGAAGATTCCTGCTGTGAGATTATCGTATGAGGTTAGGCAAGAGAACTTCCTGCCATCATTCTTGAATTGGGCCAAGGTCGATGTTCTTACTTTTTTCGGCTCGAAATCATTCATGTTAGTTAGCCCTTGAACTTGTTTGTAATCGGCAAGCGTCGGTCACGACCAAATGCCATTCCCGTAATTTTTGGACCAATCGCGCCTTGGCGCCGCTTCCATTCCGATCGGTCGACCATTTGCAGAATCTTCTCAACCAGAGATTTCTCAAAGCCAAGATTTACAATCTCTTGTATCGATCGGCGTTGATTTACGTAGGCCTCGAGAATTTGGTCCAACACATCATAGGCTGGCAAACTGTCTTGGTCGACCTGGTCTGGTCGCAACTCAGCTGATGGCGGTTTTTCGATCGAGGCCTGAGGTATTGGTTCTATTTCGCCTCTATTTTTTGCATAGCTATTTCTCCATTTGGCTAATTCCCAAACCAGAGTTTTCTCGACGTCTTTTAGGGGAGCGTAGCCGCCGACTGTGTCGCCGTAAATTGTCGAGTAACCAACTGCAAGCTCGGTTTTGTTTCCGGTGGTTAGCGTGAGCATCCCATGCTTATTGCTTAGACCCATCAGGATAACTCCTCTGACTCGTGCCTGCAGGTTCTCTGCAGCTAAGTCAGTTAGTCCAAGTTGCGATTCAAATGGCTTTACTAGGTTTTCAATTGGCTGAACTTGGTAGTTGATTCCGCGCCGGTTGGCTAAATCCTCTGCGTCATCTTTGGAGCCTGTTGAGGAGTATCGACTTGGCATTGATACACCATAGACATTCTCTGGTCCTAGCGCATCAGCGGCAATTGTGGCGCAAACTGCCGAGTCAATACCACCGCTTAGTCCAAGAACTACAGAGCTGAAGCCATTTTTACGAACATAGTCGCGCAAACCGGTTACTAATGCGTTCCAGGCTTGCCAGTTATCGTTTGGTTTGGTCAGGAAGTGATCGCCAACAACTGCTATTTCCGATTTGGACGTTACGTCAACAAGTAGTAAATCCTCTTTAAATTGCTTTAGCCTTGCAATAAGTTTGCCGTTACTATCGATGGCGATAGAGTCACCGTCAAAAACTAGATCATCTTGACCGCCCACAAGATTTACGTAGGCGGCAGCACAATTTTGCTTAATTGCTAAGTCCTTTACTAAGCCTTGCCGTCTGTCATCCTTGTCGATTTCAAAAGGCGATCCATTAAGGATTAGACAAAGATCTGTCTCATTCTCGGAAAGCTTTGCAACCGGTCCACCACTTTGCCAGATGTCCTCGCAAATAACGGTAGATACTTTCAAGCCATTTACGTCAAAAGTTAGAAGTTCATTTCCTGGCACGAAAATGCGGTATTCATCAAAGACTGAATAATTAGGTAAGTGGTGTTTTGCATACCTGCCAATAACCCGGCCGGATTGGATGACACTGGCGCAGTTTTGTGCAATAGCCCAACCAGTTCTTATGTTGGCCGATGCTAAAGCTGGATGCCCGAGCACCACGGTAAGGCCATTGAATTCTGAAGTTGCGAGCTCTTTGGTGAGGCGATCAACTGTGGCTTCGGTTTCAACCAAAAATGATACTCGGCTGGCGAGGTCTTCGATTGGGTAGCCAGTCAGAGCCATCTCCGCAAATACGACGAGATCTGCGCCAGCTGATTTAGCCGTACGAGCAACTGCCAAAATTTGGGCTGCATTAGCCTCCAGAGCGCCGACTGTGGGGTTGGTCTGGGCTAGGGCTAGGCGAAGATTGCTCACAACCACTAGCCTAGTAGTTGGATAAAGAAGGGTTGAGTCATGGATAAACAGCGCGATTTTGTGCTGAGAACTATTGAGGAGCGCAACGTCAAGTTCGTCCGCCTATGGTTCACCGATGTTGCTGGCACACTTAAATCAGTTGCTATTGCTCCTGCAGAAATCGAAGGCGCTTTTGCCGAGGGTATTGGTTTTGATGGCTCAGCCATCGAAGGTTTGGCCCGCTCCTACGAAGCTGACATGCTGGCACACCCAGACCCAACCACTTTTCAGATTTTGCCTTGGCGCGGAGAGATCGATCCGACAGCCAGAATGTTCTGCGACATCAGTACCCCTGATGGCGTTCCAGCTTCCGCTGATCCAAGAAACGTACTTCGACGGGCTTTAGCAAAAGCAGCCAATATGGGTTTTTCTTTCTACACCCACCCAGAAATCGAGTTCTATCTGCTCAAGTCTTCGCAAATTGGGCCAGAAGGCCCAATTCCAGTAGATAAGGCTGGATATTTCGATAACGTACCTGGCGGAACAGCTCATGATTTTAGACGCAGAGCGGTAAACATGCTCGAGCAACTCGGCATCTCTGTTGAATTCAGCCATCATGAGGGCGGGCCTGGCCAGAATGAGATTGATCTTCGTTACGCCGATGCGCTGACCACCGCGGATAACATCATGACATTTAGAACAGTAATCAAGGAAGTTGCCATCGAGCAGGGTGTGTATGCAACATTCATGCCAAAGCCTTTTACTGAGCACCCAGGATCGGGCATGCACACACACATGTCTCTTTTCGAAGGTGACACCAACGCGTTCTTCGATGCGTCTGGACAGTATCAGTTGTCTAAGACAGCAAAGCAATTCATTGCAGGTTTGCTGCGCCACGCGCCAGAAATTACTGCAGTTACCAACCAGTATGTGAACTCTTATAAGAGATTATGGGGAGGCGGTGAAGCCCCATCGTTTGTTTGTTGGGGTCACAACAACCGTTCAGCCTTGATCAGAGTACCGCTTTATAAGCCAGGTAAATCTCAATCTTCTCGTATTGAATACCGCGCGATTGATTCTGCGGCGAATCCTTATCTCTCCTACGCACTAATCTTGGCTGCTGGACTCAAGGGAATCGAGGAAGGGTATGAACTTCCTGCAGAAACCGAAGATAACGTTTGGGACTTGAGTGACGCAGAGCGACGCGCCATGGGAATTCAGCCACTTCCGCAGTCGCTAGAGCACGCCATACGCATGCTAGAAGAGTCTGAGCTTGCTGCTGAAACTCTAGGTGAGCAGGTATTTAGTTATGTTTTGGCAAATAAACGTCGCGAGTGGAGTGATTACCGAGCTCAAGTCACGCCTTATGAGTTGAAGACCAATTTAGAAACTCTCTAATGGCGTCCTCGGATCCAGTTGCAGGCCAATCGCTAGCAGCGCTTGCAAAGTATGGTTTCACCGAATTAGACCAAGCGCTTACCGGCCTCAATCAACTTGTTGCCCTTATTGGTGATAGCGGTAGGTCCGCGCTTGCACATTTCAGCTTGGCAGCCAACCCTGATTACGCTCTGGCTCAGTTGGTTCGTCTGGCGGAGCTAGATACTTCGGCTATAAAGAAACTACTCAGAAATAGCGACGCTGCGATGCGTTTGATAAGGCTGATGGGCGCTTCTGAGGCCCTAGCAGAATTTATCGCACGCAATCCAGACTGTCTTTCGCTTTTTGATAAGCCTAGAAATCTGATAGTTAGTTACCAAGAAATGACCGAAAGTTTTCAAGCTGAAGTAATGACGTCAAAAGCAACTTTTGTTGCCTCTGAACAGGTAGCAAAATTACGAAATACCTATAGAAGGATCCTTCTTGAGATTGCCATTTTTGATCTCAATCAAAAAAATCAAGTTCAAGGCTTACCCGTTATAGCCAAAGCACTGGCCGATCTTGCCGCTGTCAGTCTGGATCAAGCCCTGAGAATTGCTCGGGCGGAGCTTCTCACACAGGAATTTGGCAAATTCGAACCTGAAGAGATCCAAGCTACAGAGTTGGCTGTAATCGGTATGGGTAAAGGTGGAGCAGGGGAGCTTAATTACATTAGCGATGTCGATGTTATCTTCGTTGCTGAATCAACTAATCCAAATTTAGCTAACGAGCGGATGCTCGAGATAGCCACCAAACTTGCCACGAGATTGATGCGTGCCATTGACTCGAATAATTCCGAATCACCCCTTTGGCAGGTTGACGCTAACCTCCGTCCAGAGGGAAAATCAGGGGCTCTAGTTCGAACTTTAGACTCACATGTTGCCTATTACGAGCGTTGGGCTGAGAATTGGGAGTTCCAGGCTCTTATAAAAGCGACGCCGATAGCTGGAAATATTCAATTGGGAGAGCGCTACCGTAATGCGTTGAGTGAGTTGGTTTGGGGATCATCAAGACGTGAGAACTTCGTTGAGTCTGTCCAAAAAATGCGTGAGCGAGTCACAGAGAACATTCCGGCCGAGGAATTGGATTGGCAAATAAAACTAGGGGTTGGTGGGCTTCGAGACGTTGAATTTACCGTGCAATTACTGCAACTCGTTCATGGTCGTGAGGACGAGTCAGTAAGAGCAGCGGACACGGTTACTGCAATAGCGCAACTGGCTAAGGCGGGCTACATTGGCAGGGCTGAGGCAAGCCTATTCTCCGAAAACTATAAATTTCTCAGGTTGCTCGAACATCGCATCCAATTGATGCATCTCCGCCGCACACACCTGATGCCGCATAAGGTTGAACTTCAACGTGTCGTAGCCCGTTCAGTAAACCCTGACTGGAATGCCGAGAAATTACTATCCGAGTGGAATGAGATTAAGCTTTCCGTTCGATCATTGCATCAGCGGCTTTTCTACCGACCACTTCTGGTAGCCGTTGCCAAGGCAGAGAGCGGATTCACGTTAAGCGATGATCAAGTGATGGACCGCTTGGCGGCCGTCGGATTCATCGATCCGCGCGGTGCATCACAACACATTCAAGCATTGACTAGTGGACTTACTAGAAGAGCACAGATCCAGCGCCAGTTGTTACCGGTATTACTTGAATGGTTTGCTAAAGGCACGGATCCTGACTCTGCTTTATTATCCTTTCGACGCCTCAGTGAAAATCTCGGTGAGTCGCACTGGTATTTACGCATGCTCCGCGACTCTTCGGGAGCGGCTGAGCGCTTAGCAAACGCTCTATCCACATCAAAACTAGTTACGGAGCTCTTTGAGCTAATTCCAGAGGGTGCTGCCTGGTTAGACGAACCTGATTTACTAAAACCAAAGACGCTCGAAGAACTTAGCAATGAAAGCGACTCACTGGCCTCCAGACACAAGGACGCCATAGCGATGGCTAAGGCTCTCCATCACATACGTCGCAGGGAAACTCTGAGAATGGCACTCGGGGCCGTTGTCGGGGAGACCAAACTCTCCGAAATTGAGATCGGCTTGACTGATTTAGCACAGTGGTATCTGTCTAGTTTGGCTGATGCTGTAATCACGAGCCGCCAGTACAACGATGAGCCGTTGAGCAGTTTGATTGATTTCGGCTTGGTAGCCATGGGTCGATTTGGCGGTTCAGAGTTGGGCTTTGGAAGCGATGCGGATCTTATGGCCTTGTATGAGCCGATAGGTTCTACATCGGTTGCAATTGCCCAGAAGTGTGCCGAGTTGATAATTGCAGAAGTTAGAAAACTAGCAACGGATCCTCTACTTGAATTTGAAATAGACATGGATCTTCGTCCTGAGGGCAAAAATGGACCGGTAGCAAGATCCCTCGAGTCCTATCGCGCCTATTACTCACGTTGGTCAGACATCTGGGAGAACCAGGCACTTCTTCGGGCTAGATTCTTTTACGGATCAGCAGAACTAAGCGCTGGATTTGGGGAACTGGTGGACCAGTACCGATATCCAAAGAGCATTGAGCAGGCTTCGATAATTGAGATTCGCCGAATCAAAGCGAGGATGGAAACTGAACGGTTACCTCAGGGAGCTGATTTCAATCGTCACCTCAAGCTCGGTAGAGGCTCACTCAGCGATATCGAATGGGTAGTTCAATTGCTACAACTAAAGCACGGTAATGATCTTCCCGCAATTAGGACCTCTAAAACTCTAGAAGCACTTGATTCACTTGTAGAAAACGGTTTAGTTCAAGCTCATGATGCCAGGGTGCTCAAGGAATCTTGGGTCTTCTGTTCCAGAATTCGATCGGCAAGCGTATTGTGGTCTAATCGCCGAAGCGATGTGTTACCAACCGATCGAAGACAGCTCGAGGGAATAGCCCGAATACTTGAATATCCGAGGGGATCTGCGACAACCCTTGAAGAGGAATACCTCTCGCGGACCAGGCGAGCAAGGCTAGTATTCGAAAAACTCTTTTACGCTTAAAGCAATGTGGGCTACCCGAAGGTAACCCACATTGCTTTTTCAGCGATTAGACGCCGTAGTAAAGCTCGAACTCGTACGGATGAGGTCTTTGAGCGAATGGCTTGATCTCTCGCTCACGCTTGTAATCAATCCAAGTCTCAATCAAGTCCTTGGTAAACACGTCTCCAGCGAGAAGGTAATCGTGGTCAGCCTCTAGAGCTCTAAGAACTTCATCAAGAGATCCTGGCACCTGTGGAATGTTCTTGGCCTCTTCGGCTGGTAGCTCGTAGAGATCTTTATCAACTGGTGCATGTGGTTCGATGCGGTTCTTGATGCCGTCTAGCCCAGCCATCAACATAGCGGCAAAGGCTAGGTATGGGTTACCAGAAGCATCAGGCGCGCGGAACTCGATGCGCTTTGCTTTAGGGTTTGTTCCGGTCATCGGGATGCGAATTGCCGCGGAGCGGTTACCAGCTGAGTAAACCAAGTTCACGGGAGCTTCAAAGCCAGGAACTAGTCGGTGGTAGCTGTTTACAGTTGGGTTAGTAAAGGCGAGCAGGCTAGGTGCATGCTTTAGGATTCCACCGATGTACCAGCGAGCTAGATCGGATAGCCCACCGTAGCCGTTCTCGTCATAGAACAATGGCTTGCCATCCTTCCAGAGCGATTGGTGGACGTGCATACCTGAACCATTGTCACCGAAAAGCGGCTTCGGCATGAAGGTTGCGGTCTTGTTGTAGTTGTAAGAGGTGTTCTTTACGATGTATTTGAACTTTAGGACATCGTCCGCTGCATTCAATAGAGTATTGAATCTGTAGTTAATCTCACACTGACCTGCGGTGCCGACTTCGTGGTGGCTTCTTTCTACCTGAAGCCCGGCTTTTTCTAAATTGAGCACTATTTCGTCGCGGATGTCGGCCAAATGGTCAACCGGTGAAACAGGGAAGTATCCGCCCTTGTAAGGAGTCTTGTTACCCAAGTTTCTTCCACCGTCCGACTCGGTTTCCTTGGCCGAGTTCCAAGCACCTTCGATTGAGTCAACGAAGTGGTAGGCAGTATTTGACTTAGTTTCGTAACGCACCTCATCGAAGATAAAGAATTCTGCTTCTGGTGCGAAGAATGCTGTGTCGGCAATTCCTGTTGAGGCCAGATAGGCTTCAGCTTTCTTAGCAACCTGACGTGGGTCGCGGCCGTAGATCTCTCCGTTACGCGGGTTATAGATATCGAAGTTAATAACCAGAGTCTTTTCAACACGGAAAGTGTCAAGGTAGGCGGTCGTAACATCTGGAATCAGCTGCATGTCTGACTCGTGGATAGAGGCAAAACCCCTAATCGAGGATGCGTCGAATAATTGTCCGTTGACGAAAAAGTCCTCGTCAATCATGCTGACTGGGAGGTTGAAGTGCTGCTGGACGCCAGGTAGGTCGGTGAATCTAACATCGAGGAACTTTACGTCCTCATCCTTGATGAATTTGATTACCTCTGAAGCTGATTTAAACATTTGTTTCCTTCAAGATTTAGGGGTTAGAACGTGCCGTTACGTTCAAGATAACCTTATAGCCGCTAGCGGTCGCCACGCCCGTAGGAATGTTTCAGGGATGTAAAAAGTTGCGATCTACCGCATTTTGCGGGATTGGCGAATCTTCATCGGGTCAATACCCTTAGGAATCGGCATCTTAAAGCGGGTGTCTATGGCGCTTAGCCGGTTTTGAACAGCTCGAATTTCGTTACGGTTTAGGCTGCGCTTGAGTTTTTTGACTGCCGATTCAAGTTTTTTCAGCGGGACACCATCGCCGGAAGCCGAACAGTAAATCATGTGCACCGTCACGCCTTGGACAACGCGCTGGATCTTCCTACGCTCATCTTCCATTAGAGATTGGGTCGAGGCCCGCCCGCCATCCCCAAGAAGAACAACCCCAGCGGGACCGACAATCCTAAATACTGTGTCTTTGGTTTTCGGGTTAACGGCAACTGGTTGACTTGAACCCTTGTATGAACGTCTGGTCAAAACACCAACTACCAATCCGACACGGCCTGGCTCGTCAGCATATTTGTTGAAGACCGCAGTATTTGTGCTTCGGCTAATCACCAGAAGAGCAGTTAAGTAGCCTGTGGCAATACCAATAACTATGTATAGAGCGACTCCGAGATAGGTTCCTCCGCTGATGAATGCACCGACGATCGCGATTACGAGAAATGCTAGAACTCCTGAGCTGATCGCTAGGGGAACGGCACGTGGATTCTCGGCCTTCAGGAACCTAATTCCTTCACGGAACTGGGCGAACATCCCGTTGCCAGATTTTTCTCTTCTTGGTTTCTTTTCTCTTGCCATCTTCTAACTTTATTGCTTTCTCTTAGTTCACTGCCTGAGTGAAGCCATCCTTGATTGCAGCTTCTGCCAGGTGCTGAAGATGCTCGGGGATAATCTCACCGCGTTTAATCATGCTTTGTGCCCAGAGTCGTCCTGCTCGATAGCTTGAGCGCACTAGTGGGCCGCTAAGCACTCCGAGGAATCCCATCTCCTCGGCTATGTTCTTGAGTTCGACAAACTCCTGAGGTTTTACCCAGCGACTAACCGGATGATGCTTGACCGACGGCCGAAGGTATTGCGTTATTGTCACGATGTCGGTTCCGGCTTCATGTAAATCTTTAAGCGCTTGAATGACTTCTTCTGTTTCCTCGCCCATGCCAAGGATGAGGTTGCTCTTGGTTACCAATCCAGCATTTCTACCTTGAGTAATTACGTCTAGGGACTTTTCATACCTGAAGGCGGGCCTGATCTGTTTGAAGATTCTAGGGACTGTCTCGACGTTGTGCGCGAAAACTTCCGGGCGTGCATCAAAAACCTTTTGTAGGTGAACTGGGTTTCCGCTGAAGTCCGGAACTAGGATTTCAACTCCAGTTCCGGGTGATTGCTTATGAATCTGTCTAATAGTTTCGGCATACAGCCACGAGCCTTCATCAGGAAGGTCATCTCTAGCGACCCCGGTTACTGTGGCATAACGCAGCTGCATTTGCTTGACGGATTGGCCAACTCTTCTAGGTTCATCCGGGTCAAGATTTGCTGGCTTACCCGTATCAATCTGGCAAAAATCACATCTCCTGGTGCATTGCGCTCCACCGATAAGAAATGTTGCCTCACGGTCTTCCCAACATTCGTAGATGTTTGGACACCCAGCTTCTTGGCAGACAGTGTGTAGTCCCTCACTTTTTACCAGTGAGTGCAGAGCCTGATACTCCGGGCCCATTTTCGCTCTGGTCTTGATCCACTCGGGTTTTCTTTCGATTGGTGTTTCCGCGTTGCGGGCTTCAACCCTCAGCATCCGCTTTGGCTGTTCTTGAGTCACTTCGCCACACTTCCAATAGAAGAGAATTTCGCCATGATAACCTCAGCGGCCATCGCCGGGGTCACTTCTTTTTGCAGCATCTGGCTAATCGTACTGGTCTTGGC
>JACCDP010342154.1_pt1 | contig 57598 bp, 55 predicted proteins | sample 7445841 | NCBI WGS metagenome assembly JACCDP01 (sample SAMN15323441, study PRJNA562643) | freshwater metagenome | isolation source: river surface water | place: USA:Blue River Watershed | collected 2017-08-17 | reverse complement strand
TAGAGCTTCGTGTCACCAGAGAATCTGCCGTCCTTCAAATCCTGCAACGTCAATTGCCCCTTGCTGCAACCTCTGCGGATGAAAGACCGGCCAGCCCCTTGCTGCGCTTTGAGTTCAAAAAGCGCCCCGAAGTCTTGACCGTCCTCACCAGTGGGGTGGACAAAGACCCGCGTGTTTACGCCTGCAAACCCTGGGCCAAGCGGCCTTGGTGGAGCATCTACTGACCAGACCCCTAGGGAATACCCTCACATCCAGAGATTGAGGCTTGAAACAGGCCATGGACAGCAGATCAGACATCACAATGTGAGAGCCGTCGCGATCAGCCGCGATACAGTAGCTTGTTTTGCATTCTGGTTTCTTTCATGCTCTTGTCTGGGTCGTTTTTTCATGTCGACTGAATTGATGCTGTTGGCGCTGGCTGACGGCGTGTCTTATGCCGCTTTGCTGTTCATGGTCTCGTTGGGACTGACCTTGATTTGCGGCGTGATGGGCATCGTCAACGTGGCCCATGGTGCTTTGTACGCATTTGGCGGTTACACCGCTTCTTATTTCACGTTGTTGACCCTGGGGCACGAGCCTTCCACCTGGATGCTGTTGGCCTGTTTGGTGGCTGCGGCCTTGTTGGTGGGGGTGGTGTTGGGCACCACCCTGGAGGTCGGCTTGTTGCGGCGGGTGCAAATGCGCGACCCGGTGCAGCAACTCTTGATGACCTTTGCCGCATTCATGGTCTTGGAAGATGTGCAAAGACTGATCTGGGGCACCCAGCCTTACTCGGCACCCGACATCATTGGACGGCTGGGGACGGTGCATTTTTTCAATGTCACCTATACCAATTACCAACTCATCGTCATTCCCATCGTGGCCTTGCTGGCGTATGCGGGCTTGCTGTTTTTTTTGCATTTCACATCGCTGGGCAAACAAGTGGTGGCCGTCACGCACCACCGTGAAATGGCCACCGCTTTGGGCATCCATGCCAAACGCATTGGCTGGCTGACCTTTGTCTTGGGTGCCACGCTGGGTGCATTGGGGGGTGCCATGGCGGCACCCACCACATCGATGGTGCCCGGTGCCGGTGCCGACATGATCGTCTTGTCGTTTGCCGTCGTGGCAACCGCTGGCATGGGGCAAATATCAGGCGCGTTGCTGGCCTCGTTGATGATTGGCTTGGCGCGCTCCATGGCGGTGTATTTGGCCCCCGAATGGGAAGTGGCCGTGCCTTACTTGATCATGGTGTTGGTCTTGTTGGTGCGCCCCAATGGTTTGTTTTCAGTCGCTCAAGCGCGAAGGATTTGACATGATTCGCGCATTGGCTTGGTTGGGATTCATCGCTTGTTTCAGCTTGGGGCTGCTGTTTCCTTGGAGCAAAACACCGCTCATCATGGCGCTGTGCTATGGCATGGCCAGCATGGGTGTGGCCATCATGATGCGTGCGGGCCAAGTCTCTTTTGGTCATGCCCTCTATGCAGCCATTGCCGCCTACAGCGTGGCCTTTGCAGCCCGCAGCTTCCCTGAATGGGATGGCTTGCTGCTGTTGCTGATCGGGGTGCTGGCCAGCAGCTTGGCCGCCGCACTCATTGGTCTGTTTGTGGTGCGTTACCGGGGCATCTTTTTTGGCATGCTGAATTTGGCCTTGAGCATGGTGGTGTTTTCCATGCTGGGCAAGTTCTACAACCTGACAGGTGGCACCGATGGATTGCGCATCAACCGTCCGACCTTGTTCCATCACACGCTGGAACGAGACACTTTCGAAACCAGCTTGTTGATGCTGTGCTTGTTGCTGGCGGCGCTTCTGGTGTGGGGTGTTCAACGCTACTACAAATCGGCGTCTGGTGAGGCGCTTGCAGGCATCAAGTCCAATGAAACCCGTTTGGAGTATTTGGGCTTGTCGGCCAAACGCATTTTGTGGAATGCCTACATCTTGTCTGCCGCGCTGGTGGGCTTGTCAGGTGCCTTGTTTGGCTTGGTGCAAGGTTTGGTCACGCCCGATATTGGTTCTTGGTTTCGCTCTGGCGAATACGTGTTCATCAGCATCTTGGGTGGCAGTGGCCACGCGTTTGGCGCCTTGCTGGGCGCGGCCGTTTTCGAAGCGGTGAAGTTGTTTGCAGCGGCCTACATGACGGGCGTTTGGCAGCTCATCTTGGGCGTGACCCTCATCATCGTCATCTTGGTGGCACCGGATGGCATCGTGGGTCTGCTGCAAAAACGAAAACCGCCCGCAGGAGAAGCCCCATGAGTGCCTTGCTTGAAACCAAAGGCTTGCAACTGTCATTTGGCGGCGTGGTGGCGGCCGACCACATCGACTTCGTGCTGCAACGCGGCGAACGTTTGGCTGTCATTGGGCAAAACGGTGCCGGCAAAACCACCTTCATCAATATTTGCACGGGCTTTTTAAAGCCTGCGTCGGGCCAGGTGTTTTTCAATGGTGTAGAGGTGACCCACCAATTGCCGCGCCAAATTGTGCGACTGGGTTTGGGGCGTTCGTTTCAATTGCCGCAACTGTTTCTCGACCACACGGTGCGCCAGTGTTTGGAAATTGCGGCCGCCGGACGCTCGGGCAAGCTGTCGTTTTTCAAATCGTTGTCCGACTCGGTGGATGGCCGCGAGGTGGACGACACCTTGGCCTTGGTGGGCTTGCAACAACGTGCCCACGACCCTGCATTGGCACTGCCTGAAGGTCAACGCAAATTGCTCGACATCGCCATGGCCCTGATGCTGCGTCCCCAGTTGCTGATCATGGACGAACCCACCAGCGGCGTCGCCTCCGAAGACAAAATGGCCTTGATGGACACGGTGATGCAAGCGCTAACCGAGCGGCAAGTCACCAGTTGGTTTGTCGAGCACGACATCGACATCGTGAACCGCTATGCCACCCGCGTTGCGGCTTGGATCGCTGGCAAAGTGGCGGCCGACGGTCCCCCTGCTGACGTGCTGTCCAACCCCCAAATTCAACGTGAAGTGTTGGGAACCCATTGATGCTGAGCTTGGACCAACTTTTTGTCGAGATCGCCGGTGTGCAGGTGCTGCGACACATTTCTGCAGCCATGTCGGCAGGCACCACAGTGGCCGTGGTGGGCCGCAATGGCGCGGGCAAAACCACGCTGCTGCGCAGCATCATGGGATTGCAGCGCGTCAAATCGGGTGCCATCCATTTGGACGGCCAAGCCTTGTTACAAAGTCCAGCGCACCAAAGAGCCCGCCTGGGTATCGGCTATGCCCCTGAAGACCGCATCATTTTTCCCACCCTGAGTGTGGAAGAAAACTTGGCACTGCCTTGTGACGTGTTGGGCTTGTCAGCCCGAGCAGTGAAAGACCGCCAAGAAGCGGTGTTGCAAGTGGTGCCTCAGCTCAAAGACATGCTCAAGCGTTCTGGCGCTGCTCTCTCCGGTGGCCAAGGCAAGATGGTGGCGCTGGGCCGTGCGCTGATGGTGGGCCAACGCTTGGTGCTGCTGGACGAGCCGCTGCAAGGCCTGGCACCCGTGTTGGCGCAGCAGTATGTCGAAGCCATTGGGCGGTTGCGTCAATGGCAACCCGCGTTGTGCGTGGTCATCACCGAATCCAATGCGGGTCTGCTGTCTGACATTCCCGATCAAACCTGGTTGCTTGAGCGTGGTGCTTTGACGCAAGCAGCCAAAACCCCTGTTTCTACTTAACGGAGTTCTACACGTGGCCAACATGATCATCGGGGGCAAGTCGGTTCAAGCCCAAAGCGGAAAAACATTGCAAGTGCTCTCGCCCGTGGACGGCCTGGCGTTTGACACGATCCCACGTGGAGATGCTGCCGACGTGGACTTGGCCGTGACGGCTGCGCGTCAAGCATTAGAGGGCGCTTGGGGCCAATTTTCTGCGCTAGAGCGCGGACGTTTGATGCTGAAGATGGCCCAAAAAGTGTTGGACCATGCTGAAGAATTGGCCCTGCTGGAGGCACGCGACACGGGCAAACCCATGACCACGGCACGCAACGACATGGTGGTGTTGGCGCGTTACTTCGAGTTCTATGGGAGTGCTGCCGACAAAATCCATGGCGAAGTCATTCCATTCTTGAATGGCTACCAAGTCAACTTGCTGCGCGAGCCCTTGGGCGTCACAGCCCACATCATTCCTTGGAACTACCCCGCCCAAATGATGGGGCGCAGCATCGGCCCGGCACTCGCCATGGGCAATGCCGTGGTGGTCAAGCCCGCTGAAGACGCTTGCATGAGTTGTTTGCGCATCGCTGAATTGGCGTTGGAAGTGGGTTTTCCGCCAGGGGCTTTGAACATCGTGAGCGGACTGGGTGAAGAAGCCGGTGCAGCCTTGTCTAAACACCCTGGCATCAACTTCATCAGCTTCACCGGTTCCAACGAGGTGGGCGTTCTGATTCAACAAGCGGCCGCTTTGAACGCGGTGAAGTGTGTGCTGGAGTTGGGTGGCAAGTCACCCCACCTGGTGTTTGCCGATGCCAACTTGGAACTCGCGGCCAGCACCGTGGTGCGCGGCATCATTCAAAACACGGGACAAACCTGCACCGCAGGCAGTCGCTTGCTGGTGCAAGCCGATTTCTACGATGAATTCCTCGGTGTCGTGGCCGAGAAATTTTCAAAGGTTCGCGTGGGCACTCCCGAGATGAACCTCGATTGCGGTCCGGTGGTGAATCTGTCGCAACAACAACGTGTCAACACCTACTTGGCACAAGCCCAACAAGATGGGCTGAAGATCTTGGCGCAAGGTCAGATCGACCCTGGGGTGCCAAGCGGCGGCTATTACGTCACACCGACTTTGTTTGGGCCAGTTCCCGCCAACAACCGATTGGCGCAACAAGAAGTGTTCGGCCCCGTGTTGGCAGCCATGCCTTTCACGGATGAAGCTCATGCCATCGCTTTGGCCAACGGCACCGACTATGGCTTGCTGGCCGCTGTCTGGACAGAGAACGGTGGTCGTCAACAACGCGTGGCCAAGGCGCTGCAATGCGGCCAAGTGTTTGTCAACTCCTTTGGTGCCGGTGGCGGCGTGGAGCTGCCCTTTGGTGGCGTCAAGCGCAGCGGTCATGGCCGGGAAAAAGGTTTCATGGCGTTGGAAGAAATGAGCAGCACGAAAACCGTGATTCAGTTCCACGGTTGATCAACCCTTAGAAAGCATCCAGATGAGTCAACTCCAAAACAAAATTGCCATCATCACCGGCGCAGGTGGTGGTTTCGGTGAAGGTATTGCGCAAGCCTATGTGCGCGAAGGCGCCAAAGTCATCGTCGCGGACATTCAAGATGCCGCGGCCCAACGCGTGGCCTCAAGCCTGGGTGACCATGCCAGTGCCTTCACCTGCGATGTCACCCAGGGGCCCCAAGTGCAGGCGCTGGTGCAGCATTGCATCAACACCTTTGGCATCCCAGACATCATCGTCAACAATGCTGGCACCACCCACAAAAACCGGCCCATGCTGGAAGTCGACGAGGCCATGTTTGACAAGGTGTTCAGTGTCAATGTGAAGTCCATCTTCCACATGACCCATGCCGTGTTGCCGCATTTGCGCCAAAACGGCGGCGGCGTGATTTTGAACATTGGTTCGGTGGCTGGCATCCGCCCGCGCCCTGGCCTGACTTGGTACAACGCCTCCAAGGGCGCCGTCAACCTGCTGTCCAAGTCGATGGCGGTCGAGTTGGGGCCTGAAAAAATCCGCGTCAATGCCATCTGCCCCGTGATGGGCGTCACAGGTTTGTTTGAAGACTTCATGGGCTTGCCTGACACGCCTGAGAATCGCGCGAAATTCATGGGCACGATCCCCTTGGGCCGGTTCGCGCAAGCCAGTGATGTGGCAGCCGCTGCGGTTTTTTTGGCCAGTGATGCAGCCGAATTTTTCACCGGCGTTGAATTCCCCGTTGACGGCGGACGCACCATTTAAAAAATTTCCAATCCTTTCCAGGAGACAAGACATGAACACATTGATCAAACTGTTGTTGGCCGCATGGGTAGCTGGCTTGAGTCTGGCCAGCATGGCACAAACCAAACCGGCTGAATTGAAAATCGGCATCACCACTTTCATGTCTGGGCCTGCCTCGGTGTTTGGGGTGCCCGCCAAAGCCGCCGCAGAATTGATGATCGATGACATCAACGCGCAAGGCGGCATCGGTGGCGTGAAGCTGTCAGCCACCTTCATTGACGAAGGCGCAGGTGCCGACAAAATGTTGTCCGAGTACCGCCGCGTGGTGCAAGAGATGGGCGTGAAAACCATGCTGGCCTCCATTTCCAGTGGCAACTGCAACACCATCGCACCCGTGGCTGAAGATTTGAAAGTGCTCAACATTGCTTGGGACTGTGGCACTGAAAAATTGTTGGAAGAAAAACGCTACCAATATGTGGTGCGCACCCAAGCCAACGCCACCACTGAAATGGTGGCCACCGTCTTGTATTTGATGAAAACCAAACCCGATTTTGAAACCATTGCCGTGGTCAACCAAGACTATGCCTGGGGACGCGATTCGTGGGAAATCTTCATCAACACCTTGCGCGTCTTCAAGCCCAATGTCAGGGTGGTGGCTGAAATGTTCCCCAAAATGGGGGCGGCCGACTTCTCCACGGAACTGAGCCGTTTGCAAGCCCTCAAGCCCGATGTCGTGCTCAACACTTCATGGGGTGGCGACTTGGACACCTTTGTTCGGCAAGCCTCACAGCGTGGTGTGTTCAACCAAAAAACCCTCTTCGTCTTGCCCTTGTTGGAAAGTTCATTGGAGCGTTTGGGAGACGCCGTGCCTGCAGGCGTCATCGCGGGTGCCCGTGGTGACCATTATTTCTTGCACCCCGAAACCAAGAACGACCCTAAGCACAAAGCCTTCATCAACCAATTCAAGGCCAAAACAGGCGCCTACCCCATCTACTCCACCTACCACATGGCCCAAGCCTTGGTGGGTTTGAAAACCGGGTATGAAAAAGCCATCAAAGCCAATGGCGGCAAATGGCCCAGCACCGAACAAGTGGCCCAAGCCATGCGCACCATGGAATTCAAAACCTTTGGTCGACCCATCCGCATGCGGGATGATGGTCAAGGTTTGGAAGACCAGTTGCTGGGGCTGACCAAACGCGTACCGCAATTTCCATTTGCGGTGATGGACAAAATGATGATCGTGCCTGCTGCCTTGGTCACCGCACCCGTGGGTGAAAAGTCGCCTGCTTGGGTGAAAACCATCAACCCCGCTTTGTTGCAAAACAGTGCCTTGAAGATGGTGGACTTCAAATGAACTTGCCATTGAGCGCCACCAGTTGATCATGGCCCGCACATCTGTCAAACCTTTGGACCACGTGACGGTGGTCTCCCTGGAGCATGCGATTGCTGCGCCTTTTTGCACCCGTCAATTGGCAGACTTGGGGGCACGGGTCATCAAAGTTGAACGCCCGGGTTTGGGCGACTTTGCGCGGGGCTATGACCAACGTGCACGCGGCGCTTCATCTCATTTTGTGTGGGTCAACCGTTCCAAAGAAAGTTTGGCCCTGGACTTGAAAAATCCAGCGCATTTGCATGTCCTCAAGACACTGATTGGCAAAGCGGATGTGTTGGTTCAAAACTTGGCGCCGGGTGCCACGGCTCGGATGGGTTTAGATGCAAGTACCTTGCGTGCACAACATCCTCGCTTGATTGTTTGTGACATTTCAGGCTATGGCAACGAAGGTCCTTACCGTGACAAAAAAGCCTACGATCTGCTGATACAAAGTGAGGCGGGTTATTTGTCGGTCACAGGCACGCCAGACACCCCCAGCAAAAGTGGCAACTCGATTGCGGACATTGCAGCGGGCATGTATGCCTACACCAACATCCTCAGTGCGCTGATTCAACGTGACAAAACGGGTGAAGGTGCGCACATTGATGTGTCGATGCTGGAGTCTTTGGCCGAGTGGATGGGTTTCCCCATGTACTACGCCATGGACCACGCCAGCCCCCCGCCACGCACGGGCGCATCGCACGCCACCATCTACCCGTATGGCCCCTTTTTGGCAGGCGATGGTGTGTGCGTCATGCTGGGCTTGCAAAACGAACGTGAATGGCTGAAGTTTTGTGAGGTGGTGCTGCTGATGCCTGCCTTGGCCGCTGACGCGCGCTTCAACAACAACAGCTTGCGCAACCAAAACCGCCAAGCTTTGCAAAGCATCATCTTGGAGGTGTTTGCGTCACTCACCGCTGCGCAGGTCATTCAACGCCTGGATGATGCGCCGATTGCCAATGCGCGCATGAACAGCATGGACGACTTGTGGGCACACCCGCAACTTCAAGCCAGGCAACGTTGGGCCACCGTGGATTCACCCGCCGGTCCCCTGCCCGCGTTGCTGCCCCCGGGTGTGCAATCGGGTTTTGACTACACCATGGGGCCGATCCCCAGCGTGGGACAACACAACGCGCAAATTTTGCAAGAGCTGGGGCTGACCCTTGATTCCTAGAATGCTTGCATGAACACTTCATCGCTTCCAGTGCTGGTGGCCGGTGGCGGCATCGGCGGCCTGGCAGCCGCTTTGGCACTGGCCCAGCAAGGCTTTGAGGTCAAAGTGCTGGAGCAAGCCGCACAAATTGGCGAGATTGGTGCGGGCATGCAATTGGGGCCCAACGCCTTTCACGCTTTTGATGCCCTTGGTGTTGGTGAGCAAGCCCGCAGTCGCGCGGTTTACACCGACTACATGGTGATGCACGATGCCCTGGATGAATACCAAGTGGGCCACATCCCCACAGGCGAGGCCTTCATCAAACGCTTTGGCAACCCGTATGCGGTGATTCACCGGGTGGATGCGCATACCGCATTGCTCGAAGGTGTGCAGTCTCAGGGCCAGGTTGAGTTGCACACCAACACCGCCGTTCAAAGCATTGCGCAAGATGACAGCAGTGTCAGCGTGATCGATCAGCACGGTCATCGCCACCAAGGCCAGGCATTGGTGGCCGCCGACGGTGTGAAGTCGGTGGTGCGGGCCCAGTTGGTGGGTGACCCGCACCGCGTCACCGGTCATGTGGTGTACCGTGCCGGGGTGGACAAAGCCGATTTCCCCACAGCCTTGCAATGGAATGCAGCCAGCATTTGGGTGGGTCCCCAATGTCATTTGGTGCACTACCCACTGCGAGGGGGCGCGCAATACAACGTGGTCGTCACGTTTCAAAGCCGAGAAGTTGAGGAATGGGGCGTCACCGAAGGCAGCGCCGAAGAAGTGCAGAGCTATTTTCAAGACGTCTGTCCCAAAGCGCGACAGTTGATAGATTTGCCAAAGCATTGGAAACGATGGGCCACGGCTGACCGTGATCCCATTTCGCAATGGACTTACGGTCGAACCACCTTGCTTGGGGATGCCGCCCACCCCACCACCCAGTACATGGCGCAAGGTGCGTGCATGGCGATTGAAGATGCGGTCACGCTGCGTGAAGCTTTGAAAGCCCATGGCAACGATGTGCACCGAGGTTTTGATTTGTACCAACGCTCGCGCATTGCGCGCACCGCCCGCATTGTGTTGGCCTCCCGAGAAATGGGGCGCATCTACCACGCCAAAGGGGTAGAGCGTTTGGTGCGCAACGATTTGTGGCGCGGCCGCACGCCCGAGCGTTTTTATGACGCCATGGAATGGTTGTATGGCTGGCGTGTCGACAACTGCTTGGTGTCGTCTTGAAACCCCACGGAATTGCTGCATGACTTCGATCTTCGACCAACACCTTGATAAAAACCCAGCCAATTTTGTGGCGCTGTCACCCGTGAGCTTTGTTGAACGCAGCGCGGAGGTGTTTGCGGATTTGGAAGCTGTCATCCATGGGCAGCGCCGCTACAGCTGGGCGCAACTGCGCGACCGCAGCGCCAGACTGGCTGCTGCCTTGCAAGCCGCTGGCGTCAAACGCGGCAGCACGGTCAGTGTGATGCTGTCCAACACGCCCGAAATGGTTGAAGCGCATTACGCGGTGCCCGCTTTGAATGCCGTGCTCAACACCTTGAACACCCGCTTGGATGCCCGTTTGTTGGCATGGCAGATGAACCATTGCGAAGCCACGGTGTTGATCACAGACATCGAGTTCTCAAGCACCATCGCCCAAGCCCTGGACATCTTGAAGACCGAATGCCAGCGCGAACTGCTGGTGATCAATGTGTGTGACGCTGAGTACCTCGGCGCGGGTGATCGCATTGGCCCATTCGAATATGAACAGTGGCTGTCACAACACCAACCCCTTGCACGATTGCACGGTCCAGCAGACGAATGGGACGCCATCGCTGTCAGCTACACCTCGGGCACCACGGGCGACCCCAAAGGGGTGGTGACGCACCATCGTGGCGCTTACCTGAACGCGGTCAGCAATGCGGTCACGTGGCACATGCCGCACTTTCCACGTTACCTGTGGACGCTGCCCATGTTCCATTGCAATGGCTGGTGTTTCCCCTGGACCTTGGCCATGCTCGGTGGCGTGCACGTGTGTTTGCGCCGCGTCGAGGCTGAGCCCATTTTGCAGCGCATGAGCGAACACCAAGTGGATCATTACTGTGCAGCACCCATCGTCCACAATCAGTTACTGGCAGCACCTGCGGCCTTGCGCAGCAGCATCACGCACACAGTCAAAGGCATGGTGGCAGGCGCTGCGCCCCCCGCCTCGATGATTGAAGGCATGGCCCAAATGGGTTTTGACATCACCCACGTCTATGGCCTGACTGAAGTCTATGGACCGGCATCGGTGGCTGTGAAAAGAGCGTCTTGGGCGACTGAGCGTTTGTCCGAACAAGTGCGTCTGAACGGCCGACAAGGCGTGCGCTACCCCTTGCAAGAAAGCATGGCGGTGTTGAACCCTGAATCGATGTTGCCACTGGATGCAGATGGCACCGACATGGGTGAAATCATGTTCCAAGGTAATTTGGTCATGAAAGGTTATTTGAAAAATCCTGCGGCCACCGCCAAAGCCTTTGAAGGCGGCTGGTTTCACACTGGTGACTTGGCCGTGATGGAACCCGATCGCTACGTGAAGATCAAAGACCGCAGCAAGGACATCATCATCTCGGGGGGTGAAAACATCAGTTCCATCGAAGTAGAGGATGCCTTGTACCGACACCCGGCGGTCTTGGCCTGCGCCGTGGTGGCCAAACCGGACAGCAAGTGGGGGGAAGTGCCCGTCGCGTTTGTAGAACTCAAGCCAGACTGCGCTGCATCGCAAGCCGAGTTGATGGCCCACTGCAAATCATTGCTGGCAAGTTACAAAGCGCCCAAGGAAATACGTTTTGAGGTCATTCCGAAAACCTCCACGGGCAAGATTCAAAAATTTGAATTGCGCCTGAAAACCAAGACCTGAACCGCTGGCACTTGCTCAGCAGCAGCGGCTGATTCTGGTGGCACCTTCGCCAAACCTGGCAGCTTGGCGTTCTCTGAAAAACTCCTCGTAATTCATGACAGGCTTGTCATCCCCATGCGTGGTTTTCATGTGGTCGAGGTAGGTTTGATAGCTGGGCACGCCCACCATCAGGTGGGCGGTTTGCACAAAATAGCCGTTGAGGGCTTTGAGCTTGTCCAGCACAGGATGGTTCATGGTCAGGCGGATTTCAAATTGCCCACCGCTTCATGCGTCGTGGGTTGGTTTGATTTCAGCGCAATCCTGCACTGTTTGATGCCATAGAACACCACAGACAACAACACCAACATGAACAACGCAGCCAGACCCGCATTGAGGTAGTTGTTGAAAATAATTTGGTGCATCTGCGCCATCGTTTTGGCAGGGGCCAGGATCTGGTCTTGCGCCAAGGCAGCTTGGAATCGTTCTGCATTGGACAAGAAACCAATTTTGGGATTGGGGTGGAATATTTTTTCCAAGCCGGCGGTGAGGGTGCAAATCAGCAACCAGGTGGTGGGCACCAAGGTGACCCACGCGTATTTCTGACGCTTCATCTTGAACAACACGACCGTGCACAAGGTCAAGGCGATGGCGGCCAGCATTTGATTGGAGATGCCAAACAAGGGCCACAGCGTGTTGATGCCGCCCAAGGGGTCGGAGACACCTTGATAGAGGAAATAGCCCCAGGCGCTGACACACAGCACAGAAGCGATCAAGTTGCCATAAATCGACTGGGTGTCCTTCAGCGCAGGAACAACCGTGCCCATCAGGTCTTGGAGCATGAAGCGGCCAACGCGGGTACCGGCATCCACTGCGGTCAAGATGAACAGGGCTTCAAACAAAATCGCAAAGTGGTACCAGAAGGCCATCATGCCGGGCCCACCAATGGCAGACGCGAAAATTTGAGCCATGCCCACGGCCAAAGTGGGTGCGCCACCGGTGCGCGAGATGATGGTGGATTCACCCACATTGCGGGCCGTTTCTTGCAGCATTTCAGGGGTGATGAAAAAGCCCCACTGGCTGATGGCAGCTGCTGCTGTTTCGGGGGTGGTACCGATCAGTGCCGCCGGGCTGTTCATGGCGAAATAAACACCAGGCTCGATGATGGATGCAGCGACCAAGGCCATGACCGCGACAAAGGATTCCATCAACATGCCGCCATAGCCGATCAGCGGCGCATGCATTTCGTTCTCGAGCAATTTGGGCGTGGTACCTGAAGAAATCAGGGCATGAAAGCCAGAGACGGCACCGCAAGCGATGGTGATGAACAAGAAGGGGAACAAGGAGCCGGACCAGACAGGGCCTGTGCCATCGACAAATTTGGTGACAGCGGGCATTTTCAAATCGGGCGCGACCATCAAGATGCCAATCGCCAAGCCAACGATGGTGCCAATTTTCAAGAACGTGGACAGGTAGTCGCGCGGGGCAAGCAACAGCCAAACAGGCAACACCGAAGCAACCACGCCATAAGCCAACAACATCAGGGTGAGTTGTTTGCCATCAAAGGTGAACATCGGTGCCAGGGTCGGGTCTGCGGCCACTTGACCGCCAAAAATGATGGCCAGCATGAGCAGCACGAAACCGATGAGCGAAATTTCAGCGATGTGACCAGGCCTGAAGTAGCGTGAATAAAGCCCCATGAAGATGGCAATCGGGATGGTGGCGGCCACTGTGAAGGTGCCCCAAGGGCTTTCAGCCAAGGCCTTGACGACGATCAAGGCCAACACCGCCAACAAAATCGTGATGATCATGAAGGTGCCAAACATGGCAATCACGCCGGGAACCACACCCATTTCTTCTTTGACCATGTCGCCCAAAGAACGGCCATTGCGTCTGACAGAAATGAACAGCACCATGAAGTCCTGCACCGCGCCGGCCAAGACAACGCCCACCAGCAACCACAACAAACCGGGCAAGTAACCCATTTGGGCGGCCAACACAGGACCCACCAGTGGACCAGCACCAGCGATGGCTGCGAAATGGTGGCCAAACAACACATTTTTGTGGGTCGGCACATAGTCCAAACCATCATTCAAGCGCACCGCTGGGGTGAGTCGATTGCCATCGAGTTGCATCACATTTTTGGCGATGTACAAGGCATAAAAACGATAAGCGATCAAATAAATACACACAGCCGCAGTGACGATCCACAAGGCATTGATGCTCTCGCCTTGGCTCAAGGCGACCACGCCCAGCGAGAACGCACCGAAGATGGCAATGGCCAACCACATTAAATTTTTACTGATATTGTTCACTGAGAACTCCTCGCCTGTGGATCTGTTGAAACTTACAAAATTCTAACAATCAAAAAAAGCCTGTTGGATTCAACGGTTAACCAGTTTGCTGGGGATGGTCAAGGTGATGGCCGCACCGATCAACAAGACCACAGCCAGCATGTACATGCCTGAATCTGTCGACTGGGTGACTTGCTTCAACCAACCCACCACATAGGGCGCCACAAAACCCGCCAAATTGGCGATGGAGTTGATGGCGGCAATGCCCGCTGCAGCTCCCGCCCCGGCCAGAAACGAAGTGGGCAAGCTCCAAAACAAGGGTATGCCAGAGACGATGCCCATGCAAGCCAATATCAGTGCAGCAAACGACAAATACACATTGCTTGCGAGCAGCACAGACAAGACCAAACCGGTCGCAGCCATCAGCATGGGAATGACCACGTGCCAGCGGCGCTCTTTGTGCTTGTCAGCGCTGCGGCCAAACCAAAGCATTGAAAACACACCCGCCAGCCAGGGCACTGCTGAGAGCAAGCCAATGGAAAAATTGTCTTTGACGCCCATCCCGTTGATGATGGTGGGCAACCAAAAGCTCACGCCATACAAACTCATGGCCAAGCTGAAATAAATGGCACTCATCACCCAAACCCGCTTGTTTTTGAGCACCGCCGAGACAGGCATGTGTTCTTTGGATTGGTCTTCTTCTTCAATGCGCTGCGCCAGCAAGTGACGCTCGGACTCCGAGAGCCACTTGGCATCGGTGATGCGGTCGTCCAAATACCAATAGACCATGAAGCCCACCAAGACAGCGGGCAAGGCTTCCAACAAAAACATCCATTGCCAACCTTGATACCCCCCCACCTGATCCCAACTTTTCATGATCCAACCCGACAGGGGTCCACCAATCACGCCCGCCAAGGGGATGCCGGTCATGAACAAAGAGATGATGCGACCGCGGCGTTGTGCGGGGTACCAGTAGGTGAGGTACAAAATGATGCCGGGGAAAAAGCCAGCTTCGGCCACGCCCAACAAGAACCGCATCACATAAAACTGTGTTTCAGTTTGGACAAACATCATGCTGCCTGAAATCAACCCCCAGGTCACCATGATGCGGGCAATCCAGCGTCGGGCACCGACCCGATGCAAGATGATGTTGCTGGGCACTTCAAAAAGAAAATACCCGATGAAAAACATGCCTGCGCCCAAGCCATAGACCACATCCGAGAAGCCCAATGCGCTTTGCATTTGCAATTTGGCAAAGCCCACATTGACGCGGTCCAAGTAGGCAATGATGTAGCAAACCAGCAGGAACGGGATCAACCGCCAGGTGACCTTCAAATAGGTGGCATCTTCTGCAGCACTGTCGGGGATGGTGTTTGAGATAGCTTGATTCATTGGATACCCTTTGAAGAAGTGCGGTGCAGCAGCTCGCCAACAATGCCGCGACGGAACATCAAAACACAAATCACGAAAATCAAACCCGTGACGATGGTGACAGACTCGCCCAAATTGGCAAACCATTCGATACCCGTGATGTGTTGCAACAGCACACCGATTTCACCCATTTTGTTTTCCAACAAAGTGATGAAGAAAGCACCCAGTATGGGGCCGATGACCGTGCCCAAACCACCGACCAAGGTCATGAGCACCACCAAGCCGGACATGCTCCAGTGCACATCGGTGAGGGTTTCAAAGCCCAACACCAAAACCTTGGTGGCCCCTGCCAAACCGGCCAAGGCGCCCGACAAAATGAAGGCCAGCAGTTTGTAGCGGTTGACGTCGTAGCCCAGTGAAATGGCCCGCGGTTCGTTTTCTTTGATGGCGCTGAGAACCTGACCAAACGGCGAATGGATGGTGCGGTGAATCACCCAAAAACCAAACACAAAAATGGCCAGCACCAAGTAATACAGCGTCAAATCATGCTTCAAATCGATCAGGCCAAACAGAGCACCCCGGGGGATGCCTTGCAAGCCATCTTCGCCGCCCGTGAAAGGCGCTTGCAAGAAAAAGAAATACAGCATTTGCGACAGCGCCAAGGTGATCATGGTGAAGTAAATGCCTTGTCGACGGATGGCCAAACTGCCCATCAACCAAGCCATGAGTGCGGCAAACAAAGTGCCACACAAGATGCCCCACTCGGGCGACCAGCCCAAATCACGCAGGACATAACCCGCTGTGTAGCCTGCCCCGCCTAAAAACGCTGCATGCCCAAACGACAGCAAGCCGGTGTAACCAATGAGCAAGTTGAAGGCGCATGCAAACAAGGCAAAGCACAACAACTTCATCATGAAAACGGGATACACCACCATCGGGGCCAACAAGCCCGCCAGCAGCAACAATGTGAAAACAATGGTCTTGCCCATGTGCATTTGCTTCGGTTATTTTTCTTTGCCAAACAAGCCTGCAGGACGCACCCACAAGACCACGGCCATGATGATGAACACCACGGTGCTAGAGGCTTCGGGGTAAAACACCTTGGTGAAGCCTTCGATCACGCCCAAGCCCAAACCCGTGAGGATGGAGCCCATGATGGAGCCCATGCCGCCAATGACCACCACCGCAAACACCACGATGATGAGGTTTGAACCCATCAGCGGGGCCACTTGGTAAATGGGTGCCGCCAAGACGCCGGCAAAAGCGGCCAAGGCCACACCAAAACCGTAGGTCAGCGTCACCATCAAAGGCACATTGATGCCAAAGGCTTCAACCAAGCGTGGGTTTTCGGTGCCGGCCCGCAAATACGCCCCCAACTTGGTTTTTTCGATGACAAACCAGGTGGCAAAACAAACCACCAAGGAGGCAACCACCACCCAAGCGCGGTAGTTGGGCAAGATCATGAAGTCCAAATCGGTTGCGCCTTGCAAGGCCTCAGGCACGCTGTACGACAAACCAGAAGAACCATAAATGGAGCGAAACACACCTTCGATCATCAGGGTGACGCCAAAGGTGAGCAGCAGGCCGTACAGGTGATCGAGTTTGTACAACCACTGCAACATGGTTTTTTCAATCAAGACACCAAACAAGCCCACCACCAAAGGTGCCAACCACAGCATGTTCCAGTAGGACAACTCGAAATAGGTCAAGCCCATCCAAGTGACCATGGCCCCCATCATGAACATGGCACCGTGGGCAAAATTGATGACATTGAGCAATCCAAAGATGACGGCCAAACCCAAGCTCAAGATGGCGTAGAAGGAACCATTCACCAGACCCAACAAGAGTTGGCTCAGGATGGCAGGCAGTGGGATTCCAAAAAGTTCCATGGTGGGCTGTTCAATCTGCAGACAATTTCAAAGCTTATTTTTTGAGCAAGGCACACTTGGACTCGGCCAAGGGCGTGAAGGCTTGTTCGCCAGGCACCATGGTGACTTGCTTGTAATAGTCCCAAGGCTTGGTGGCCTCGGAAGGTTTTTTCACTTGCATCAAAAACATGTCATGGATCATGCGGCCGTCTTCACGGATGTAAGCATTCTTGGCGTACATGTCGTTGATTTTGTTTTTCTTCAGCATGGCCAACACTTTGTCGGTGTCGTCAGAATTGGCGGCTTTAACGGCTTTCAAATAGGTGAGCGTGGCCGAGTAGTTGCCAGCTTGCACACTGCTGGGCATGCGTTTGAATTTCTCAAAAAAACGAGCAGAGAACTTGCGCGTCTCTTCGTTTTGGTCCCAGTACCAACTGTCGGTGGTCAACAACCCTTCGGTGTTTTTCAATCCCAAGGCATGAATGTCGTTGATGAACACCAGCAAACCAGCCAGTTTCATTTTTTTATCCACGCCGAATTCTTTGGCCGCCTTCATGCTGTTGACGAAATCGCCGCCGGCATTGGCCAGGCCCAACACTTGGGCTTTGGAGCTTTGCGCTTGCAACAAAAAGGACGAGAAATCAGACGCGTTCAGAGGATGACGCACCGTGCCCAGCACGCGCCCGCCATTGGCTTTCACCACATCAGAAGAATCTTTTTCAAGCGAATGACCAAAGGCGTAATCAGCCGTCAAGAAAAACCAATCTTTGTCGCCGCGGTCGATGATGGCCTTGCCCGCCACCTTGGCCAAGGCCACAGTGTCGTAGGCGTAATGGATGGTGTAGGGCGTGCATTCTTCGTTGGTCAAGCGTGCAGAGCCTGCGCCAATGTTGATGTACAGGCGTTTCTTTTCAGCGGCGACACGGCTAGAGGCCAATGCCGTGCCAGAGTTGGTGCCGCCCAATATCATCGCCACATTTTGTTGATCGATCCATTCACGCGCTTTGGAGGCGGCAATGTCGGCTTTGTTTTGATGGTCCACCGTCAGCAATTCAATGTTGCGACCCAACACTTTGCCGCCGAAATCAGCAATCGCCATCTTGATGACCTCGGCACCAGCGGGTCCGTCGATGTCGGCGTAGAGGCTGGACATGTCGGTGATGAAACCAATTTTCAAGTTGGGCGATTGCGCAGCCGCAGGAAGGACGGACAGTGCACAGGCTGTGCTGATGAGCCATTGTTTGAATTTCATGTGTGTCTCCTCAAGTTCTTCAAAAGTAACAGGGCGTCAAACGCCCAGCAATTCGTTCAAGGCCGGCATTTGGCTTTGCAATTCGTTGGCCGAGAACTGCAACGCCACCTGGCCATGTTCAATCACATAGAAACGATCGGCCAAGGGGGCGGCGAAATGGAAATTTTGTTCGACCATGACGATGGTGAAGCCTTGCGCTTTCAAGGTGGTGATCATGCGGGCCAAAGCCTGCACGATGACTGGGGCCAGACCTTCCGAAATTTCATCCAAGAGCAACAAGTTCGCACCCGTGCGCAGAATGCGTGCCACCGCCAGCATTTGTTGTTCACCACCCGATAAACGCATGCCGGGGCTGTCTTTGCGCTCTTTCAAATTGGGGAACATGGCGTAAATGTGGTCCAAGGTCATGGGCTTGCCACGACTGGACACGACCGGTGGCAACAACAGGTTTTCTTCGCACGACAAGCTGGCAAAGATGCCACGCTCTTCGGGGCAATAGCCCACACCATGGTGGGCGATTTGGTGTGTGGGCAAACCAATGGTTTCATCGCCGTGCACGCGAATGGAGCCTTGACGCTTGCCCACCAAACCCATGATGGCCCGCAGGGTGGTGGTGCGCCCCGAGCCATTGCGCCCCAACAGCGTGACGACTTCACCAGGCTGCACTTGCAAATTCAGGCCATGCAAGATGTGTGATTCACCGTACCAAGTGTGCAAATCGCGAATGTCCAATGCGGGCACGGGGCTCATGCGTGTGCTCCTGCAAGCGCAGCATCAGCCGTGCCCATGTAAGCTTCCATCACCTGTGGGTTGTTGGAGACTTCTTTGTAATTGCCTTCGGCCAAAACAGCGCCACGTTGCAACACGGTGATTTTGTCGGCGATGCTGGCAATCACATTCATGTTGTGCTCCACCATCAAGATGGTGCGCCCTGCCGAAACTTTCTTGATGAGCTGCGTGACCCGCTCCACATCCTCATGGCCCATGCCCTGCGTGGGCTCATCCAGCAGCATGAGCTCGGGGTTCATGGCCAAGGTGGTGGCAATTTCCAAAGCGCGTTTGCGGCCATAGGGCAAATGGACCGCCAGGGTTTGGGCAAAGGGGGTCAGATCCACCTCGGCCAACAAAGCCATGGCTTGGTCGTTGAGTTGATTCAATGAGGCATCGCTGCGCCAAAAAAAATACGAGGTGCCAAGCTGCCGTTGCAAGCCAATGCGCACGTTTTGCAGCACCGTCATTTGCGGAAAGACCGCTGAAATTTGAAAGGAGCGGATGATGCCGCGGCGCGCAATTTGCGCTGGTTTTTCAGCGGTGATGTCGATGCCGTTGAACAGGATTTGACCTTCGGTCGGCTCTAGGAATTTGGTCAGCAGGTTGAAGCACGTGGTTTTGCCAGCGCCATTGGGACCGATGAGCGCGTGGATATGGCCGCGCTGAACACTCAAATTCACATGGCTGACGGCCACAAAACCCTTGAATTCTTTCGTCAGGGCTTGGGTGACAAGGATGGGGGAATCAGACATTTCGAGAAAGCAACCGTGGCTAAGTAATCGAGGCATTGTCACCCCAAAAACGCCTGGTTTGCACAAGACAATCCCTTATTTGCTTGTGCAACGATCTTTGGCGTGCCGAGAAAATAGCTTAAAAATGTTTGTTTTTCCCGAGAACAAGCATTTACAAGTTGTAAAAGGCTTCAATACGAGCCCAAGCCAGCGCGGGATCGTCCACATACTCAAAACACTGTGCATCTTCAGCAGAAATCGTGCCCTCTTCCACCATGGCCGTCATGTTGATGATCTTCTTCCAGTAGTCACTGCCAAACAGCAGGACGGGCACTTTCTGCGATTTGTGGGTTTGAACCAGGGTCAGGATTTCAAACAGTTCGTCCAAGGTGCCAAAACCACCCGGGAAGGCGACCAAGGCTTTGGCTCGCATCATGAAATGCATTTTGCGAATCGCGAAGTAGTGGAATTTGAAACTCAAACCTTCGGTCACATAGGGGTTGGGTTGCTGCTCGTGTGGCAGCGCGATGTTCAAGGCCACCGACGGCGCGCCCACTTCTTGCGCGCCACGGTTGGCCGCTTCCATGATGCCCGGCCCACCACCCGTGCAAATGGTCAGTCGATCGCATGCGGGCAGGCCCGCGCAACCCTGCGAGACCAAGCGGGCAAAGGCACGCGCCGCTTCGTAGTAAGGCGCGTTGCGCACTGCCAAAGCCGCCCTTTTTTGCAGTTTGTCGTCACCGATTGTTTTGGCATGCGCCAGCATGGATTGCGCCACTTCCATGGACACGAACCGTGCACTGCCAAACACCACCACGGTGTGTTCGATGCCCGCTTCAGACTGCATCACATCGGGCTTGAGCAACTCCAGTTGCAATCGAATGCCACGCGCTTCGCGGCGCAGCATGAACGCGGGATCGGCAAACGCCAAGCGGTGCGCTTGGGGTTTCAAGTCCAAGCTTTCCAGATGAGGCATGGTTTTCATGGCTGCATTCTCAAGGATAAATGCTTCTATGATGAAAGCATGAGCCTCAACATACGTTTTCTAGGCGGTGCCAGCACCGTCACCGGGTCCAAATACTGCGTCGAACATGATGGCCACAGGCTTTTGGTTGATTGCGGTTTGTTCCAAGGCTTCAAGCAATTGCGCTTGCGCAACTGGAACCCGCTGCCCCAGCCCGCATCCAAGATCGATGCCGTCATCTTGACCCACGCGCATTTGGACCACAGCGGCTATGTGCCCTTGTTGGTGCGCGAAGGCTTCACAGGTCGCATCCACGCCACGTCAGGGACACGTGACTTGTGCAACATCTTGTTGCCCGACAGTGGCCACATTCAAGAAGAAGACGCCAACTTCGCCAACCGGCATGGCTTTTCTAAACACACACCCGCCTTGCCGCTCTACACCAAGCTGGACGCCAAAAATTGCATCAGCCACTTTCACACTGAAAAATGGGGACAGTGGTTTGAGCCCATCAAAGGCTGGAAGGCGCAATTCAGTTCGGCTGGCCACATCTTGGGTGCCTCCAGTTTGTTGTTGGAAGTGGCTGGCAAGCGCATCTTGTTTTCAGGGGATTTAGGTCGGCCCGACGACAGCCTCATGCATGCCCCGGCTGACCCGCCGCAGGCCGATACGGTGTTGATCGAGTCCACCTATGGCGACCGTGCCCACCCCAGCGACAACTTGAATGCTGAATTGGCTGTGGCACTCAAACGGGTGGCCGCACGCGGTGGTGTGGCGGTGGTCCCCGTCTTTGCCGTTGGCAGAGCGCAGGCGGTGTTGCACAGCATCGCGCAGCTCAAAGCGCAAGGCGATATTCCACATGGCCTGCCCGTGTTCTTGGACAGCCCGATGGCGATCCACACCACGGCCTTGTTTGAAAAACACATGGGTGAGCACCGATTGAGCGCTGCCGAGGTACAAGCCATGGACCATGTGGCCACCATGGTTGAAACCCCAGAGCAATCCAAAGCCCTGATCAAACACCATGGCCCCATGGTGATCTTGGCCGCCAGTGGCATGGCGACCGGCGGGCGGGTGTTGCACCATTTGGCCAACTACGTGGGTGACCACCGCAACATGATTGTCCTGACGGGGTATCAATCGCCCGGCACACGCGGCGCCACATTGGCGTCTGGCAGTCCAACGATTCGCATGCACGGCAAAGACCTGAATGTGAAGGCTGAGATTGTTCAACTCAGCTCGGCCTCGGCCCATGCCGACGCCGACCAGTTGTTGGCATGGTTGAAAAGAATGCCAACACCGCCTTCGCAGGTGTATGTGGTGCATGGCGAGAATGCCGCTTCGGATACCTTGCGCCAACGGATTGAACGAGAGTTGAACATGCGGGCGGTGGTGCCCGAACACGACGCGGTGTGGCCAGGCTAACCAGTTTGCCTGTGGATGCGCTCGTCTCAAAGGACTGAAACGGCATGGCGTTGGATGTTTATTTTGTTCTGGCCAGCGTGGCCGCCTTGTTGGTAGGGTTGTCCAAAGGCGGTTTACCCACCATTGGCATGTTGGCCGTGCCTGTGTTGTCGATGGTGATGTCACCCGTGAAAGCGGCGGTGTTGCTGTTGCCCATTTACGTCATCTCGGACATGGTCAGCGTTTGGCTCTACCGCAAAAACTTCAGCATGCCCAACTTGAAGGTGCTGGTGCCAGCCAGCATTCTGGGCATCTTCATCGGTTGGCTCACTGCTGCTTACACCTCTGACAGTGCCGTGAAGTTGTTGATTGGCTGCATTGGCATTGGTTTTTGTTTGAACATGTGGCTGCGCCAAACACCGCAAGCCACGCAAGGCGTGGATCTGAAAAAAGGCGTGTTCTGGGGCATGCTGGCCGGCTTCACCAGCTTCATCTCGCATGCCGGAGCGCCGCCCTTTCAAGTGTTTGTGCTGCCCCAGCGTTTGCCCAAAGCGGTGTTTGCGGGCACCGCCACCTTGTTTTTTGCCATCGTCAACTTGGTGAAGGTGATTCCTTACCAGCAACTCAACCCCTACACCTTGGCTGACTTGACCAAAGCCGCTTGGTTGATCCCGATAGCCTTGGTGGGCACTTATCTGGGGGCTTATCTCACCAAAATCATCCATGACAAATGGTTCTTCAGATGGGTGCAAATCGCCTTGATGCTGGTGTCCATCAAACTGCTGGTGGATGGCGTGCTGGGATTGTGGCCCAGCACTTTTTGACTGCCCTTGTCGACTTGCCCCGCTCAAGAACGGGTCACAGTGACCACACCTTTCAGGGCGTCCACATGGACCCAATCGCCGGTTTGAATCAACTGCAGTGGGTCTTGGTCAAAGTCCGTCATCGCCGGTGCATGGCTCACCACGGTCCCCAAGGCCACCTTGGTGCACATCAGCTTGAACAACCAGGCAGCAGGTGCCATGCCCATGACGCGCGCGGTGTGAAATTGTGCAGACCAGCCCGATGAACCTTTGGCGCCGGGAAACACCAACACCTTGCCAGCAAAAGATTGACCGCGCAAAGGGTGTCGTGTTTCCACGATGGTGCCGGTGCGCGGGTCCACGCCACCCCAGCCCGAAATGGGCTCGGTGCTGACCAAGGCTTGGGCCGACACCACACCAGGCACCACCACCCGACCACGGAGTTGAAATTCGGTGCTCATGCGTGGCTCCAAACACCGGTGCACGCGGCATCAATGCATTGCGCCGTGGTGCCAAACCAGGCTTGAACGCCCAGTATGGCGGGCAGGTAATGCGCTTGCTTGGCCGAGTCCAAGGCCACCACGCGGGTGCCGGGTGGCACTGCGCGGCTCATGGCCGAGCAACTGTTGGTCAACATCTTCACACCTGCTTTTTCAAGTTGTGCAGTCAGTCCTTGTGCATCAGCTTGCGCTTTGATGTCATGCGGCGTGAAGAGCCACAGCGCGCATTGATCGCTGATTCGCCGACCATTGAGCAGTTCAAGCGCCCGCTGAATTTGCGCCAAGTTGTAATGCGGGCAGCCCAACATGACATAGTCCACTTGGGTGTTTTGCGTTTGGCCGTTGAGCTTGTCCAAGGTCTGGGCACGCGCTTGGGCGTCATACACACGCACCTCTTGCGCCGTGTTGCCACCAAAGGCTTTCTCCCACGTCGGCGCTTCGGGCGTCACACCCACCAAGTGGAAAAGCTCGACGCCGCCCGAACTGGAAGCCGCTGCGCCAAAGTGCTTCAAACTGGCCAAGTCAGGTTGATGCCTGACGCCGTCCAACACCGCCACTTGGTTTTGCACCCAGTCACCCATCCAGTAGCCCAGCAAGCCCCAATCTTCATTCGTCTGGGGGGCGCATTCAATCTTCACGCCCACTTGCCCTCGACGGTTGTCATCCAAATGCAAGCCCCAGCGCGGAATACGGCAGGTGAGCATGGCGGCGCTGGTGCTTTCGCGGCCCTCGGTGTTGGTGCGCGCCCCCAGCACCGAGTTGGCATAGACCACCGCCGACGATTCCATCCACGCACAGTGCTCGCCAAAGGCGGGCACATTGCCCACTTGGTAGGGCGTGCAGGTGTTGATCATGTTCACCCCCATGCGTTTGACCACGGCTTCGCTGCGCCGGTAAAACTGCACGGTTTCTTCACTGACACCCATCTCTTTCGGGTGGTTGGGATCGAAGCCCAGTTGCAAGTGATAACTCTTGGCGCGCACTTGGGGCACCTCGACCACATCGGCCGTGTCCAAATTGAACTCGCTGAACACCCCATCAAAGCCGCCCTTGGCCATGGCGAAGTCGCGCATGAACGGTGTGGTGGCTGTGACCGTCCCGCAGACATTGTGGGTTTCCACAAAATCAGCCGCGCCCAGGGCGTTGCCGTAGCGAATAAGCAAGTCCATGGCCTTGGCCACGGCAGCGCCGTCGCGACCATCGCGCATGGCTTTTTCTTCATCGGTCAAATGGATGCTCATGCTTGAACCTGTGGGATCGCAGCTGAAGTGGTACTGGTTGCCTGAACAGATGCAGTTTGCTCTGCGTGGGAGTGTGGCCTCAAGTACACGCCTTGCGCCAACAAAGCTTGCTGCAACTCGGCCACGTTCACATGGCGAGGTTGGATGCCATGTTGCACTGCCAACGCCGCCGCCACCCCAGCAGCTTGCCCGGTGATCCAACACTGCGGAATTTCGCGCATGAAGCCATGCGAATTGCGGTCGCACGACACATGGCGACCGCAGGCCAACAAGGCATCGAGTTTTTCAGGCACCAAGGCACCGTAGGGAATGGAAATGTTGGGAAACTTCGGCGACACAGCAGGCGTGACGCCAATTTCGGTGGGCAAGGCGACGCCGTCCGACCAACGACTGCGCAACACCGCATCCACACCCGTCAAACGCCGCGCATGGCGCACGCCAATTTGCGGTGCCGACAGCATCAGGTAGGCCTGCTCAAAACCCGGCGCATGGGCTTTATAAAACGCCAAATGCGCGTCCATCGCCAGGTGTGAACGTATTTCAACGGCAGTGAGGTCGTCCACATTCAGCGCCGAATAACCCGCTTGGCGTGGCCCCATGAACAAAGCCACATCGTTGCGCCAAGACACAAAGGGGCGGTCAAACAAGCCACAAGCCTCACGACCTTTCTGCATGAAGTCGCTGTAGGCCTGGGGTTGCTGAGCGCGAAACGCGATCCAACGGTTCATGTCCACGCCCGCAAACATCCATGACGTGTTCATGCAGTGGTGCACATCTTCTTCTTCAATGTCATTGGTGAACGCCGCTCCAGCGCGGGCGAAAATATCGCCATCACCCGTGGCGTCAATCACGACATCGGCCAAGATCGCCATGCGCCCTTCTTTGCTCTCAAAAGCCACGCCTTTCAAAGCGCCGTCTTTCATCAAGGGCGCTGCCACCCATGAGTGGTAGACCAATTTCACTTGGCGTTCCAACAAAATTTGTTGCGACAACAACTTCAAACGCTCGGGGTCGATGGTGGGCGACCAAGTGACGATGCCGTGGTAGGCCGCGGTGCGAAACGACCAATGCTGGGCTTTGTCTGCGTTTTGTGAGCCCCAATCGGAGGGATCGGGACCCGCCACAGCGTCGGCGGGCAAGCGATCAAACAATTCTTTGGCAAAACCGCGAATCACCAACTCGCCTTGCCAATCCGTCATGCGGTCGATCCAAATCACCAGCCCGCCGGTGGACAAGCCACCCAAGTGGTTGTAGCGCTCTAGCAAAACCACATCCGCACCTTGCTTGGCGGCGGCTGCAGCGGCAGCTGTGCCAGAAGGCCCACCACCCACCACCAACACTTGGCAGCGCCGATAAATGGGAATGTCTTGCGCATCCTCGTGCCAAAAGCCCAATGCTTCCCGCACTTGTTTGGCATCCCGCCCAAACACATCGGCTGACAAAATCCGTTCATCCGTTCGCGTAATGGTTTTCATCATGTTTATGGCGGTTTTATCGGTTGTGCGTCATCAATAATCGATGATATTGCACACAGCCAGGATCGCACATGACGCACCACCCTTTATTTCAACGACGCCTGTTTGGCGTGGCTTTGCTGATCGCCCTCTTGAGCAGCCAAGGGGCCGGGGCGCAAACCGGCGGTTTGCAGCCCGACCGCCCGATCCGGTTGGTGGTGGGCCTGGCCGCCGGCGGCTCCTTGGACGCCCAAGCCCGCGCCGTGGCCAAGCGCATGGCCGAGATCAGCGGCATGCAGGTGATCGTGGACAACAAGCCGGGGGCGAGCATGATGATCTCGGCCTTGGAAGTGAAAAAAGCCAAACCTGATGGGCACACCTTGTTGTTTGCGCCCTCCTCGGTCTTCACGCAAAACCCGCACACACTGTCGAGCGTTCAATACAACCCCTTCACCGACTTCACGCCGGTCAGCATCATCAGCCGTGGTCCCTTGGTCCTCACGGTGCACCAATCCTTGGGTGTGCGAACCGTGCCCGAATTGTTGGCGTGGGCCAAAGCTCGCCCTGGCCAGTTGAACTTTGCGTCTTTTGGCACAGGAACGTCTTCACATATTTATGCCGAGGCTTTTGGCAAAACCGGCAAAGTACCCATCACGCACATTCCCTACAAAGGCACGGCAGACGCCGCCAGCGACCTTTTGGAGGGCCGCGTGCAAGCCTATTTCGACGCGGCACCGACCGCGATTCAAAACGCACAAACGGGGAAAATTGTGATCATTGGTGTGGCCTCCCCCAAGCGCTATTCGGTCATGCCGAATGTGCCCACCCTCAGCGAGCAAGGCATGCCGGGCCTGGACTTGACCAGTTGGCTGGCTGTCGTCGGTCCCGCCGGCATGAGCGCCGACACCACCCACAAACTCAACGAGTGGTTCAAACAAAGCCTGCAAACACCCGCTGTGAAAGATTTCATCGCCAAAGGCGCTTATGAAGCCTCGCCTTCCACGCCCGCCGAATTGGCGCAAGAAATGAAAACCGCCTATGACCGATGGGGTGAGATGGTGAAGATGGTGGGCCTGGTGAAACAGTAATGAAAAAAGCCACTGTTTTCTGACAGTGGCTTTTGTTTTGGAGGCGTGGGCCGGAGTCGAACCGACCTACACGGATTTGCAATCCGGTGCATAACCGCTTTGCTACCACGCCGTTAAGAGAAAAAAGGGAAGCATTGCTTCCCTTTGAATTGGAGCGGGAGACGAGGCTCGAACTCGCGACCTCAACCTTGGCAAGGTTGCGCTCTACCAACTGAGCTACTCCCGCATGAGCCGCAAAGTATAGCCGAAAAACGACCCACTTTGCGCCGACTTCATTTAATGTTTCACAGAGGCCGCTGCTGGCACATCGACTTTGGCAGGTGCAGCCACCACCGGTTCTTCATCCGGCAAGGGGGTGGGCATGCGCACCAGGGATATTTCCAACACCTTGTCAAGCCAACGCACTGGCACGATTTCCAGATTCTGTTTCACGTTGTCTGGAATCTCTTGCAAGTCCTTGATGTTCTCTTCAGGGATCAGCACGGTTTTGATGCCGCCGCGCAAAGCCGCCAACAGCTTTTCTTTCAAGCCGCCAATGGCCGTGACCTCACCACGCAAGGTGATTTCACCGGTCATGGCGACGTCGCTGCGCACCGCAATACCTGTGAGCGCCGACACCATGGCCAAGGTCATGGCAGCACCTGCGCTGGGGCCGTCTTTGGGCGTTGCGCCGTCTGGCACGTGGATGTGGATGTCGCTTTTCTCGAAGGTTTCAGCTTTGATGCCCAACGAATGCGCACGACTGCGCACCACGGTGCGGGCGGCTTCCACCGACTCTTTCATCACATCGCCCAAAGAACCGGTGCGAATGATGTTGCCCTTGCCGGGCATGAGCGCGGCTTCGATGGTGAGCAAATCGCCGCCCACCTCGGTCCAGGCCAAACCGACCACTTGGCCGATTTGGTTTTCTTGCTCGGCGCGGCCATAGGTGTACTTGCGAACGCTCAAGTAGTCGTTCAAGTTCTCGGCATTCACCTTGACCAAAGGTGTGAGCGATTTGAGCAACAAAGCCTTCACCACCTTGCGGCAGATTTTGGAGATTTCGCGCTCTAAAGAACGCACGCCAGCTTCACGCGTGTAGTAGCGCACGATGTCGCGCACAGCGGACTCTTCAATCAACAGTTCTTCTTCCTTGATGCCGTTGTTTTTCAACTGCTTGGGGATGAGGTAGCGCAGAGCGATGTTGATTTTTTCGTCCTCGGTGTAGCCCGAGAGGCGAATGACTTCCATGCGGTCCAGCAGGGCTGGCGGGATGTTCATCGAGTTGGAGGTGGCCACAAACATGACGTCGCTCAAATCGAAATCGACCTCGGCGTAATGGTCGTTGAAGGTGTTGTTTTGTTCGGGGTCGAGCACTTCCAGCAATGCACTGGACGGGTCGCCACGGAAGTCCGCACCGAGTTTGTCGATCTCGTCGAGCAAAAACAAGGGATTGCGGGTGCTCACCTTGGTCAGGTTTTGCAGCACCTTGCCGGGCAAGGCACCGATGTAGGTGCGGCGGTGGCCGCGAATTTCAGCCTCGTCGCGCATACCGCCCAAAGCCATGCGCACGTACTTGCGTCCGGTGGCTTTGGCGATCGATTGGCCGAGCGAAGTTTTACCCACACCTGGCGGGCCCACCAAACACAGAATAGGCGCCTTGACTTTGTCAACGCGTTGCTGCACCGCCAAATATTCCAGGATGCGGTCTTTGACTTTTTCCAAACCAAAGTGGTCTTCGTTCAACACCGCTTCGGCATTCATCAGGTCGTGCTTGATCTTGGTTTTTTTGCTCCAAGGCAAGTTCACCATCACGTCGATGTAATTGCGCACCACCGTGGCTTCAGCCGACATGGGCGACATGAGTTTGAGTTTTTTCAACTCGCCTTCGGTCTTTTTGCGTGCCTCGGGGGACATGCGGGCCGCTTTGATCTTCTTCTCGATCTCTTCGATGTCCGCGCCCTCTTCACCCTCACCCAGTTCTTTTTGGATGGCCTTGACCTGTTCGTTCAAATAAAAATCGCGCTGGTTTTTTTCCATCTGGCGCTTGACGCGGCCACGAATGCGCTTGTCCACATTCAGGATGTCGACTTCGCGTTCAAGTTGGGTAAAGAGGTTTTCCAAACGCGCTTTCACCTCGGGCAAATCCAGCACGGCTTGTTTGTTTTCCAGCTTCAGCGGCAGGTGCGCCGCGATGGTGTCGGCCAAGCGACCGGCGTCGTCGATGCTGGCAATGGAGGTGAGGATTTCAGGCGGGATTTTTTTGTTCAGCTTCACATACTGGTCGAACTGCTGCATGACCGCACGGCGCAGGGCTTCGACCTCGGTGTCTTGCTCTGCAGACTCTGGCAAGGTCACGGGGGTGAGGTTGCAACTGAAATGGGAGGGGCCGTCTTCGATGCGGTTCACCATGGCGCGTTGCTGCCCTTCGACCAACACCTTGACGGTGCCATCGGGCAGTTTGAGCATTTGCAAAATGGTGGACACGCAGCCGACCTCGAACATGTCGGTGACCAAGGGCTCATCCTTGGCCGCTGCCTTTTGCGCCACCAGCATGATGCTGCGGTCTGCGCTCATGGCGGCTTCCAGCGCCTTGATGCTCTTGGGGCGACCCACGAACAAAGGAATCACCATGTGCGGGAACACCACCACATCGCGCAAAGGCAGCAGCGGCAGGTCCATGGGTTCGGAGGGCAAGGGGGTTTGTCCGGACATGGTCAAACTTCCAATCTAAAAAAAGGGGCAGCTGATGCCGCCCCGGGGAGGGAATCAGGCCTTTTTGGCGGCCTCACGGTACACCAGCAGCGGGGGCTTGTTTTCATCGATGGTGGACTCTTCGACCACCACTTTCTCCACATTGCTGCTGTTGGGCAAATCAAACATGGTGTCAATCAGGGATTGTTCAAGGATGGATCGCAGACCTCGGGCACCGGTTTTGCGATCCAAGGCCTTTTTGGCAATGGCTTTGAGGGCGGTGGGGCGGATTTCAAGCTCCACACCTTCCATCGCAAACAGCTTGCCGTATTGCTTGACCAAGGCATTTTTGGGCTCGGTCAGGATTTGGATGAGTGCGTCTTCAGTGAGTTCGCTGAGCGTGGCCACCACCGGCAAACGGCCCACCAGTTCGGGGATCAGGCCGAACTTGATCAGGTCTTCCGGCTCAACTTGGCCAAACATTTCGGTGAGGCTGCGCTCTTGCTTGGTTTTGACCACGGCGCTGAAACCAATGCCCGAGCGTTCGGTGCGGTTTTCAATGACTTTTTCCAAACCCGCAAACGCGCCACCACAGATGAACAAGATGTTGGTGGTGTCGACCTGCAAGAAATCTTGGTTGGGGTGCTTGCGACCACCTTGAGGTGGCACGCTGGCCATGGTGCCTTCGATGAGCTTGAGCAAGGCTTGTTGCACGCCTTCGCCCGACACATCACGGGTGATGGATGGGTTGTCGGATTTGCGCGAAATTTTGTCGATCTCGTCGATGTAGACAATGCCGCGCTGGGCCCGCTCGACTTCGTAGTTGCAGTTTTGCAGCAGCTTTTGAATGATGTTTTCCACGTCCTCGCCGACATAGCCCGCTTCGGTGAGGGTGGTGGCGTCGGACATGACGAAAGGCACATCGAGCATGCGGGCCAAGGTTTGCGCCAACAAGGTTTTGCCTGAGCCGGTGGGGCCGATGAGCAAAATATTGCTTTTCGAGAGCTCGACCTCGTCTTTCTTGGCGTCTTTTTTATGCTGAAGTCGTTTGTAGTGGTTGTAGACCGCCACCGCCAAAGAACGCTTGGCCGGCTCTTGGCCAATCACATAGTTGTCGAGGTTGCTTTTGATTTCCAAAGGGGTGGGCAAGTCACCACGACCTTCGCGCAGCGCGGTAGCAGGCAGTTCATCACGGATGATGTCGTTGCACAGGTCGATGCATTCGTCACAAATGAAGACGGAGGGGCCAGCGATGAGCTTTTTCACTTCATGCTGGCTCTTGCCGCAGAAAGAGCAATACAGCGTTTTTTCGCTGGTGGTTCCTTTTTTGTCGGCCATGCCGTGCTTACCTTTGTGTGAGGATCAAGGACGTTTGGATATTACATCGTCCACCAGGCCGTAGGCTTTAGCCTCTTCGGCGGTCAGGTAGTAGTCACGCTCGGTGTCCACTTCGATGCGCGACAGTGGTTGACCAGTGTTTTCTGCCAGCATTTGATTCAAGCGCTCGCGGGTTTTCAAGATTTCGCGGGCAGCAATTTCAATTTCAGTGGCCTGGCCTTGGGTGCCGCCCAAAGGCTGGTGGATCATGACCTTGGAATTGGGTAAGGAGAAACGTTTGCCTTTGGCACCGGCTGCCAACAAGAAAGCACCCATGCTGGCCGCCATACCGGTGCACAGCGTGGACACCTGGGGTTTGATGAAGTGCATGGTGTCGTAGATCGCCATGCCAGCACTGACCGAGCCGCCGGGTGAATTGATGTAGAGCGAAATGTCCTTGTCAGGGTTCTCACTTTCCAGGAACAGCAGCTGCGCCACCACCAAATTGGCGGTGTGGTCATTGACCGGGCCGACCAAGAAGATGACGCGTTCGCGCAACAGCCTGGAGTAAATGTCATAGGCACGCTCGCCACGACCGCTGGTTTCGATGACGACCGGCACCATGCCCAAGCCTTGAATATCCATTGCACTCATGCGTTTTCTCCTGTGGGGTCGGGCCTCAAGCCTGGCCCATCAATTCGTCGAAGCTGATGTTTTTGTCTTTGACTTTCACCAAGGACATGACGTAGTTGGTGACGTTGTTCTCAATCACAATGGCTTCGACTTCCGCCATGCGGCGGTTGTCGCTGTAATACCAACGTGCCACCTCAGAAGGCTTTTCGTAGCTGGCGGCCAAATCTTCCACATGCGCCTTGATTTGGTCCGGGGTGGCTTGCAGGTTGTGCATGCGCACCACCTCGGACACCACCAAACCCATGCGCACCCGACGTTCAGCTTGGGGGCGGAACACGTCTTCGGGAATCGGTGCTTTGTCGGCGTCTTTGATGCCGCGTTGTTTCAGTTCTTCGCGCGCACCTTCGGTCATGCGGTCAAGTTCGGATTGCACGATGGACTGAGGCAAATCAAGTTCGGCTTGGGCCACCAAGGCATCCAAAGCGGCTTGCTTGTTGCGGCCCAACAAGCGGAATTTGACTTCGCGCTCGAGGTTGTTGCGGATGTCGGTGCGCAGGCCGGTGACCGTGGCGTCAGCCACGCCCAAGGATTTGCACAGCTCTTCGGTGAGTTCGGGCAAATGCGCGGCTTCAAGTTTTTTCAGCGTGACCATGAAGTCGGCGGTTTTGCCAGCCACATCGCGGCCTTGGTAGTCGTCGGGGAATTTCAGCGGGAAGGTTTTGCTTTCGCCAGACTTCATGCCGCGGGCAGCGTCTTCAAATTCTTTCAACATCTGGCCTTCGCCGATGATGAACTGGAAGTCTTCGGCGCGGCCGCCGTCAAAGGGCTCGCCATCGATCTTGCCCAAAAAGTCCACCGTCACCCGGTCGCCTTCTGTGGCGGCAGATTCGAGGCTGCGCTGGGCAAAGCTGCGACGTTGCTTGCGCAGGATGTCCACGGTTTTGTCGATGGCAGCTTCGGTCACTTCGGAGGTGACGCGCTCGACTTCGACTTGCGCCAAGTCTTTCAGTTTGACTTCGGGGTACACCTCAAAGATCGCGTCAAACGACATTTCGGTTTCAGAGGCCTGTTCTTTTTCACTGATGCGAGGTTGGCCAGCCACACGCAACTGGGCTTCATTGGCGGCCACATTGAAGGCCTCGCCCACTTTGTCGTTCATCACTTCGTAGTGGACTGAATAGCCATAGCGCTGGGCGACGATGTTCATGGGCACCTTGCCGGGCCGAAAGCCATCCACTTTGACTTGACGAGCCAAGCGTTTCAAACGGGTGTTGACCTCGTTTTGAATGACGGAGGTGGGCAAAGTCAGGGTGATTTTGCGTTCTAGTTTTTCGAGGGTTTCAACAGTCACGGCCATCAGGCTTCTCCAAAATAAATCAGGCGCTTCAATATTGGTGCGCGGGGGGGGACTCGAACCCCCACACCATTGCTGGCGTCAGGACCTAAACCTGGTGCGTCTACCAATTTCGCCACCCGCGCGGGTTCACAAAAAAGCAAAGGGCAGTCTGTCAAGACAGACCGCCCGTCGAAAATCGGTCAGAGCGAAATTCTACCCGCCCCGCCTTGAGCGCTTAAGGCTTCAGCGCTTGACCCTGAACCATGCCGCGTACATGGCCGGCAAGGCCAACAGGGTGAGCACGGTCGCCACAATCAACCCGCCCATGATGGCCACGGCCATCGGCCCCCAAAACACGCTGCGTGACAGTGGAATCATGGCCAAAACGGCCGCCGCGGCCGTCAAAACGATGGGGCGCAATCGCCGCACCGCCGACTCCACAATGGCGTCCCAAGCCGGTACGCCACGCGCGCGGTCTTGCTCGATTTGGTCGATCAAGATGACCGAGTTGCGCTGGATCATGCCCAGCAAGGCAATCACCCCCAACAACGCGACAAAACCAAAGGGGCGACCAAGCAACAGCAAAGCGGCGGCGACACCCGCGATGCCCAAGGGGCCGGTCAAGAACACCAGCAAAGAGCGGCTGAAGCTTTGCAGCTGCAGCATCAGCAAAGTGAACGTCACAAACAACATGAGCGGCACACCCGCAGCGATGGAGGCCGAGCCTTTGGCGCTTTCTTCCACCGCGCCCGCCACACTGATGCGGTAATCGGGTTGACCCCATTTCGCTTCCAAAGCCTTGAGTTCTGGGAGCAACTGTGCGGTGACCGTGGCGCCTTGCAAACCTTCCACGATGTCGGACTGCACCGTGATGGCGTAGTCACGGTTTTCGCGCCACATCACACCAGGCTCCCAATCGAACGCGGGCTGGGCAATTTGCAACAAGGGTATGGCTTTGCCCGATGCCGTGGGCACATAAGCGCTGGCCAGGTCGGCCATGGTTTGTCGCTCGGATTGCGGTTGCCGCAGCACGATGTCGATGAGCTTGTCGCCTTCGCGGAATTGCCCCACCACCGAACCGGTGAGCAAGACGCGGCTGGCTTGGGCGATCGACTGGCTGGTCACGCCCAAGGCGCGGGCCTTGTCTTGGTCCACTTGCAAGCGCAGCACCTTGACCGACTCGTTCCAGTTGTCATTGACGCCGCGGGTGTTGGCGTTGGCGCGCATGGCCGCTTTCACTTCGTCAGCGTACAAGCGCAAGGCTTTGGGGTCGGGGCCGGAAACACGAAACTGCACCGGGAAAGGCACCGGAGGTCCATTGGGCAGCAGCTTCACGCGAGCGCGCACTTCTGGAAACTCGGCGGCCATTAGCGCGGGCAATTGCACCCGCAGGGTTTCACGTTGCTTCAAGTCTTTCGGGATGACCATGAACTGCGACACATTGGTCTGCGGAAAAATTTGGTCCAGGGGCAGGTAAAAACGCGGCACGCCCGAACCCACCCAAACGCTGACCGCCCCCACGCCTTCGAGCTTGAGCAAACGCTGCTCGACCCGCTGGCTGATGGCTTCATTGGCTTCAAAGGAGGCGCCTTCGGGCAGCCAAATGTCCATCATGATTTCGGGGCGGCTGGAGTCTGGGAAGAACTGCTGTTGCACCTTGCCCATGCCGACGATGCCCATCACGAAAATCAAAATGGTGGCACCAATGGTGAGCCAACGGTGCTTGACGCACCAGTTCACGGCACGGCGAAAGCCCACATAAAACGCCGAATCAAACAACTCGGTGGGGGCGTCGCCAGGACGGTGTGGTTTGACCTTGAGCAGCCATGTGCCCATGTAGGGCACAAAGAACACAGAAACCCACCAACTCAGCAGCAAAGCAATCACAGTGACGGCAAAAATGGCGAAGGTGTACTCACCGGTCACCGACTTGGCCAAACCGATGGGCAAAAAGCCCGCAGCGGTGATGAGCGTACCGGTCAGCATGGGCATGGCTGTCACGTCATAGGCGTAGGTGGCAGCGCGGACTTTGTCAAAGCCCTCCTCCATTTTGCGCACCATCATTTCCACAGCGATGATGGCGTCGTCCACCAACAAACCCAGGGCAATGATGAGTGAGCCGAGCGAAATTTTGTGCAAACCAATGCCCCAGTAGTACATGGCCAAAAAGGTCATGGCCAAGACCAAGGGAATGGTGATGCCCACCACCAACCCCGGGCGCATGTCGATGTAGTAGCCAAAACGGCCGCCCTTGTGCCAGCCCAATGACACAAAACTCACCACCAGCACAATCACCACCGCTTCGATGAGCACGCTGACAAACTCACCCACCGAGCGACTGACCGCTTGAGGTTGATCCTGGATTTGGCTCAAGCTGATGCCCGCCGGCAATGTGGCGCGAATGCTGGTCATGGTTTTGTCCAACGCATGGCCCAAGGCGATGATGTCGCCGCCCTTGACCATGGAGACACCTACCGCCAACACCTGCTGCCCCTGGTGCCGCACTTTGACGCTGGCCGGGTCCACATAATCACGCCGAATCTGGGCGATGTCGCCCAAACGCAGCTGCTGTCCGGACGCACCACGAACCGGCATGGCTTGCAATTGCGCGATGGCTTCAAACTGACCCGCCACGCGGATTTGAACCACATCCGAGGGAGTTTGCAGCGCACCCGCGCTTTCCACCGCGTTTTGTTGACCCAGTTGCGCCAGCACGGCATTCAGGTCCAAGCCCAATTGGGCCAAGCGTTTTTGGGGTATTTCGATGAAGATTTTTTCGTCTTGCACGCCAAACAACTCGACCTTGGACACGTCTTTGACACGCAGCAGTTGCTGGCGCACCTTGTCGGCCTCGATCTTCATTTCGGCCGGGCTGAAGCCGTCTGAAGACAGCGCGTAAATCACGCCGTAGACGTCGCCAAAGTCGTCATTGAAAAACGGCCCTTGCACGCCTTGCGGCAAGGTGTAGCGCATGTCGCCAATTTTTTTGCGCACCTGGTACCAGACATCGGCCACATCGGCGGCTTTGGACGAGTCTTTGATTTGGAAAATGATTTGCGACTCGCCCGGCTTGGAATAGCTGCGGATTTTGTCGGCATAAGGAGCCTCTTGCAGCGTGCGTTCGAGCTTGTCGGTGACTTGTTCAGCCACTTGCTGCGCTGTGGCACCCGGCCAATAAGTGCGCACCACCATCGCACGAAACGTGAAAGGTGGGTCTTCATCCTGACCGAGTTGGAAATAGGCCGCCACGCCCAGGAGCATCAGCACCAGCATCAGGTAACGGGTCAAGGCGCGGTGGTTCAGCGCCCAAGCGGACAGGTTGAAACGGCTGTGGGGTTCGCCGCTCATGGTTTGGCACCAGGGGCTTGGTACAGGCTGACTTTTTGACCCGGCGACAGCACATGCACACCGGCCGCCACCACCTGTTGACCGGCTTGCAGGCCACTTTTCACCACCACATCATTGCCTTGCACAGTGGCAATTTCAATGACTTGGGCGCGCAGCGTCATGCTGGCGGGGTCCAACACCCACACCATGGTTTGGCCGCCCTCTTGGCGAAGCGCGGTGGTGGGCAAGCTGATGGCTTTGCTGGTGGCGCTGGGGTTGTTCAGCAACACCGTGGCGGTGCTGCCCAAGGCGATTTGCGGCTTGCTGAGCGCAGCCCGAACAGCAAACGTGCGGGTCACGGGGTCGGCGCTGGCGGCCATTTCATAGATGCTGGCAGCTTGGGCTTCTTCGGCGCCCCAGGGCTTGACTTGCACAGCTTGACCCAAGCGCAGTTGCGACAATTTGTCCTCGGGTACGGCAAAAACAACATCGCGTTGGCCTTCTTGCGCCAATCGCAGCACCGGCATGCCCGCACTCACCACCTGGCCCACTTCAGCATCAACACCCGTCACCACGCCGGCTTTGTCGGCCAGCAATTTGCTGTAACTGAGTTGGTTGCCTTGGCCGGACAGCTGGGCTTGGGCTTGCTCGAGCTGCGCTTGTGCGGCTTTCAGGGTGCTTTCGCGACGCTCGAGTTCTGCGCCACTGATGAATCCCTTGTCCCGCAGTTCTTTGAAGCGCTTGAAGTCGGCGGCGGCCAGATCCCGGTTGGTTTGGGCCGCACTCAGCTGGGCTTTGGCGGCGTCCACGGACAAGCGGTAATCCTGCGCGTCCACCTCGGCCAACAGCTGGCCGGCACGGACTTTTTGTCCCAGCTCGACATGGCGTGCCACCAGTTTGCCGCCCACCCGAAAGCTCAAGCGCGACTCGATGCGGGCCTTGATTTCACCCGCATAAGTGCTGCTGGAAGTCACATCAGACTCCCCCACTTGCAGGACTTTGACCGCACGAACCGGCTCAGCGGACTTGGGTGCAGGGGAACAAGCTTGCAACAACACCGATGCCGCCAACAGCGGGGTGGCTAAGAAACGAACCATGGGGATTTCCTGAAAAAATTAATGACTGACTGGTTAGTAATCTAATTCTCAGACCCCAAACTGTCAAGCGACAATCCAAAGACCATGCAGTCTGTCGACCATTACGAGAACTTTCCTGTTGCTTCCCTGTTGTGCCCGCCGCGATTGCGGCCGCCGATACAAGCGATCTACCACTTTGCCCGAACTGCCGATGACTTGGCGGATGAAGGGGATGCCTCGCCTGAAGCACGTTTGACGGCCCTGCAAACCCTGCGTCAAGACTTGTTGCACAGTTTGGAAGAACCCGCATTTGTCAGCCCGCAATGGCCGCAGATGCTGCGCGCACTGGTTGACCAAGTGCAGGCCTTGGACCTGCCAGTGGCTTTGCTGCTGGATTTATTGGATGCCTTTGCCCAAGACGTGCGTTACACGGCAGATGCTCGCCGCTATGGCGGTCGGGACGAGTTGCTGGACTATTGCCGCCGCTCGGCCAACCCGATTGGCCGCTTGTTGCTGCATCTCTACGGCGTGGAGGATGCCGTTTCTTTGCAACAAAGCGACGCGGTTTGCAGCGCCTTGCAACTCATCAATTTTTGGCAAGACCTGAGTGTGGATACACCGCGTGGCCGCTATTACCTGCCCGAGAACGCGGATCTTCAAGAGGAGATGGCTTTCGCCAAAGCCTTGATGCTGAAAGGTGCACCCCTGGTGCACCGGGTGCCGGGGCGCGCCGGCTGGGAATTGCGCCTGGTGGTGCAAGGCGGTTTGCGCATCTTGGAAAAATCCCAAGCCATGGATACCCGTGTCGATCGCCCTCAAATCAAAGCCCCCGACCTGCTGCTGATGGCTTGGCGCGCTTGCTGGATGCCACAATCTCGGCCATGACGCCCCAGCACTATGTCCAAGAAAAAGCCGCCGCATCGGGCAGCAGTTTCTATTACGCTTTTTTGTTTCTACCGGCGCCAAGACGCGCTGCCATCACCGCGTTTTATGCGTTTTGCCGTGAAGTGGACGACGTGGTGGACGAGGTGCAAGACCCCAGCGTGGCTGCTCAAAAACTGCATTGGTGGCAGCTGGAGGTGTCCCGCAGCTTTGCCGGCCAAGCGCAACATCCGGTGATGCAAGCCCTGATGCCTTTGGCGGCTGACTACAACATCACACAAGACCATTTGCAGCAAGTGATTGCAGGCTGCCAAATGGACTTGAACCAAACACGGTATCTGGACTTTCCTGGCTTGCAGTCCTATTGCCATTTGGTGGCAGGGATAGTGGGCGAAGTGGCTGCCAATATTTTTGGACAAACCGATGACGCCACCACGGCATACGCCCACACTTTGGGGCTGGCCTTTCAACTCACCAACATCATTCGCGATGTGGGCGAGGACGCGCTGCGTGGGCGGATTTACCTGCCGGTTGACGAGTTGCAGCGCTTTGATGTGAAAGCACAAGATCTTTTGCAACGCCGCGACAGCGCCGCTTTTCAATCTCTGATGCAATTCCAAGCAGAGCGCGCCCATGGGTATTACGAACAAGCCTTGGGCTTGTTGCCCTCGGTCGATCGTCGCAGCCAAAAACCAGGCCTGATGATGGCCAGCATCTACCGAACCTTGTTGCGTGAAATTGAAGCCGCTCAATTTCCAGTCCTTCGTCAACGCGTGGCGCTGACCCCAGCACGCAAACTTTGGCTGGCCTGGAAGATGCAAGCCTTGGGACGCTTTTGAAAACTGTCACCGTGGTCGGCGGTGGCTGGGCGGGTTTGGCAGCAGCCGTGCGTGCCACCCAGCTTGGTTTCAAAGTGCGCTTGCTGGAAGCCGCACCTCAACTTGGCGGTCGAGCCAGACGCGTGATGCACGACGGTTTGGCCTTGGACAACGGCCAACACATTTTGATTGGGGCCTACACCCGTACTTTGTCGCTGATGCAAACCTTGGGCGTGAACACCGACCAGTGTTTTCACCGGCAAACCTTGGATCTGCGGTTTTTAGACGGCCAAGGATTGCGGTTGCCCCAACTGCCTGCGCCCTTGAACGTGCTGCTGGGTGTGGCCACAGCCCACGGCTGGTCTTGGCGAGACAAATGGATGTTTTTACGGCGGGCTCAAGCTTGGCAAAACGCAGGCTTTGTTTGTGATGGGGCCACCACAGTGGGCCAACTCTGCCAGGGCTTGCCCGCGCCGGTGATGCAACAGCTCATCGAACCTTTGTGCATTTCGGCATTGAATTTGAACAGTGCACAAGCCAGCGGTCAGGTGTTTTTAACGGTGCTGCACGATGCTTTGCTGTCCGGTGCAGGCAGCAGCGACACCTTGATTCCGCGCACTGATTTGAGCCAGTTGTTGCCCGATGCGGCCTTGGTCTGGCTGCAGGCGCACGGGGCTGACGTGGTCTTGGGTGAGCGTGTCACCACCTTGCCCCAGGGCCTTGTGCTGTTGGCCTGCCCGGCTTGGCAAGCCGCCGAGCTGGCACAGAGCGTGGCACCTTCTTGGGCCTTGCAAGCGCAAACCTTGCAACACACCGCCATTGCCACGGTCTATGCACGCAGCACAACACCCTTCATTTGGCCTTCCCCCATGTTGGCACTTCGCCATGACCACCAAGCGCCTGCGCAATTTGCCTTTGACAAAGGTCGCTTGGCCGGCACGCCAGACATGCAAGGCTTGCTGGCTTTGGTGGTGAGCGACTGCATGCTTGAGCGTGACGCTGTCACGGCCGCGGTGTTGCAGCAAGCCAAGCAGCAACTCGGCCTCTCGCTGACTTGGCTGACCACGGTGGTGGAAAAACGCGCTGCGTTTGCCTGCACCCCGGAATTGCTTCGCCCCGCCATGCAGGTGGGCCAAGGCGTTTGGGCATGTGGCGACCATGTGGCCGGTCCCTACCCTGCCACCTTGGAAGGCGCGGTTCGCTCGGGGTATGCCGCAGCGCAAGCCTTGATGTCTTGAACATGAAGGAAAATACCGCATGACTTCCTCTCCCCGATTTGCCACCGAGCCGCCTTTCAAACATGGTCAGTTGGCCAAAACCGCCATCCTGTATTGCAATTTAGGCACCCCTGACGCCCCCACCGCTGCTGCATTGCGGCGCTACTTGGCCGAATTTTTAAGCGATGCGCGGGTGGTTGAAATCCCCCGTTTGCTTTGGCTGGCCATCTTGCACGGCATCATTTTGCGGGTGCGCCCCGCCAAATCGGCCCACAAATACGCCAGCATCTGGACCAGCGAAGGTTCGCCGCTGAAGGTGTGGACGCAACGCCAAGCGCAAGCCTTGCAAGCGAAATTTGATTCGACACAGGTGCAAGTTCGCTTTGCCATGCGCTATGGCTCCGATGCAATTCCTGCGGTGCTGGACGAATTGAAAGCCCAGGGCGTCACCCGCGTGTTGGTCTTGCCCGCCTACCCCCAGTATTCAGCCACCACCACGGCCAGCGTTTTTGATGCGGTCTACACCTGGGGCTTGCGCACAAGGCAACTGCCGGAATTGCGCTTTGTCAACCATTACCACGACCACTCCGGCTACATCCAAGCACTGGCCGCCAAAATCCAGGCGCATTGGGCCGTTCATGGCCGCTCCGAACAACTGGTCATGAGCTTTCATGGGGTTCCAGCCCGCACCTTGCAACTGGGCGACCCTTACCACTGCGAATGCCACAAAACCGCACGCTTGCTGGCCGAGGCGCTGCAATTGCCCAAAGAGGCCTACAAAGTCTGTTTTCAATCGCGCTTTGGCAAGGCCAAGTGGCTCGAGCCTTACACCGAACCCACGGTGCGCCAGTTGGCCAAGGATGGCACCAAGTCGGTGGACATCGTCTGCCCCGGTTTTGTGGGCGACTGCTTGGAAACTCTGGAAGAAATTGCCATGGAAGTCAAAGCCGCTTTCTTGGAAGACGGTGGCAGCCAGTTCCACTACATTGAATGTTTGAACGACAGCCCAGCTTGGATCGAAGGCCTGCATGACGTGGCCCTGCAACACATGGGTGGCTGGGATTTGCAGGGCTTGTCACCGACCCAGCAGGCGCAGAGCCGCGCGGCCGCCTTGGCCATGGGTGCTGACGATTAAGGTGGTGAAGGCGGATTGGATTCAGCGGGTTTGGCTGGCGCGGGCGCTGGCTTGGCGTCTGCTGAGGCCGGCTTGGTCTCTGTCGCAACTTGGTTGGGCACTGTGGTTGACAGCTTAGGCTCTGTGGTGGGTTTGATCTCCGAGACCGCAGGTGCAGGTTGTGCAGCAGGATCGACAACACTGGGCGGGGGCACAGGTGGTTGCTCGGGCGCAGGCGGTGCTTCAGCCGCAGGCGTTGAAGGTTTTTCTTCTACGGCATTTTGTTTGAGCAAGGCGGCGGCGGCCAAGGCCACCACAAACAAGGCCAAAATTTTCAAAAAATAATTGCCAGAAGCGCTGGACGGGGCTTCTTCAGTGGCGGCAAGCTGGGGGCTCGTTTGGGCAGTGGACTGTGCTGGCGGGGTCAGGTCGGGTTGGGCCATGGGCTGATCGTCAACAGACACAGCCTGAGCCTCAGGCTGGTCAACCTCCAGCAAGACAGCGTCAGTTTGAGTCGAAGCATCGTCTTCCACATGCTCAGGGGGTTGCGCCAACTCATGCAAGACTTCGCTGCGTGAAATGGGGTTGATTTGGTTGTTCAATCCGCCCCATTGGGCCAAGCCAAGGGCCTGGGTCGTGCTTGGTGCACTCAGATGGTCTTCCTGGGCTTCAACCTCGACGGGCAATGCAGATGACAAGGTCTGCCCAAACAGCTGTTTATCGCTCATGTGCAACAAGGCTGCTATTTTTCGAGCGGCTGTCAGTTTGACGGTCTCGCTGTAGAAAGCCGTCATGCCGCCCTCTTCAATTTGACGGACTTGCTTGACCGATAAACAGGCGCGGGTGGCTAAATCAGACAGCGCCCAACCCTGCGATTCGCGTTGTAATCGAACTGCATTTCCATCTATTTGAGAAACGTCCGACATTCAAACCCTTTGAGAAGGTTTGCCCTGGCTTTACTTGACCAGCAGCAACTCGCCTTTGATGGAAGCGCCCTTTTGGACGGACAGGGTTTGGTAAACCACATGACCATCCACCGAAGCGGAGGATGTCACGATCAATTCGCTGCACGTGGCCGTACCAGAAAATTTGCCTTTGATGTGCAAGCTGGAACAAGTGACGACGCCTTCAACCTGGCCACGTGAACCAATCGTGAGTTCATCAACTTGAACCTGGCCATTCAACGAACCTTCGACGTGAATAGCACCCTTGGCAGAGATTTCGCCACGGAAAGAAAAACCTTCACTCAGAATGGAAGGCTTCGTGGCATTGGAGGAAATGATGTCCATCATGTTGGTTCTCTGAGGTTGGGCGATCGGTAGGGGCTCGGACGGCAAGGGGTTTGGCGCAATCACAGCAGGGGAAACCTCCTGCGCTTGCAAACTGCTTAAATTACTGCTTGTTGTTTTGGATTTGTTGAACATACTGTGCTGTGCGAATCACTTTTTGGGGATTGACTGGGTAGCCGCCCACCAGAATCTCCAAATGAAGATGTTTTCCCGTGGATGAGGTACCTGTGTTGCCAATGTAACCCAATAGGCTTTCGGTGGTGACTTTATCACCTACTTTGACCGACAGTTGGGCCAAGTGGGCGTAGAGGGATTCAACACCATTCAAGTGCCTGATGACCACCGTGTTGCCATATTGAGGGTGGAATTCTGCCATGACCACCACACCCGGCTTCACGGCAAAAACCTTGTCGTCCCCGGTTTCACTCATCAAATCCAGGCCAGTGTGAAAGTGGCTTTTGCCCGTCAAGGGGTGTTTGCGAATACCAAAGTCTGATGAAACACTGAAATTCGTCACAGGCATGCGATTGGGCAAGGCGTACAAAACCTCACGCAAGGCCCGATTGGTAGACAACTCTTCAGCGACCTTACCGCGCAACAGCGGGTTGGATTGCAAATCGGTGTCCAAACTGAAGCCACCGTTGGCTGAATTTTGTTGAATGATCTTGACGATTTTTTCGGTCAAACCAGACGTTTCGAGTTGCGCTTTGAGGGTGTCGTTTTCTTCAGAAACCGTGACCATCGATGTTTCAACAAAACGGCGGATGCTCATGTCCCGATCCCGAATGGTTTGGGCCAAAGTCACCATTTGCTCTTCGCTCAAAGAGGTTTCATCCGAGCTGCCATCCACTGTGCTGCTGAGCAAGGCACGGTAAACCTCTTCGTGCGACTTCTCAAGTCGAGCCCGGCTGACGCCCAACATCAATGACGTGATGCCCAACACCAAAATGGTGGCCACCAAGCCCACGCTGGTGATGACAGCGCCGCGGGCAAAAATACGTTGAAAACCGCTGGGGATATTGAAGTATTTGAGGTCTCCGTTTTGTTCCAAGATGAGCTTGACATCTTGGTACTCACGCGACCAAACGTGCCTGATGAATACAGGCACACTGCGGGCATGGTTCCAAAAAGAGGAGAACGACAACATGTCAACCAGGGGCGTTAATTAGCCGAAGGAGGCTTGACTGATGGGGGGGGAGCTGTGGGCGAAGCAGGTGCTACAGGTGCAGAAGCAGGCGCACTGGCCGCGGAAGCCACAGTGGATGGCTCAGCCCCTTGACTCAAGGTGCCCTCAATTTCTCCGCCTTTTTCAATTTCGATTTCGGAGTAATGAATCTTGCCAACAATCTTGCCCGTTGAGCGAACGATCAAGCTGCTTTCACTGACGATGGTGTTGTGCAATTGACCACGAACATCAATGATCTTGGCAGACACCCGACCGGTGATGCGACCGGTTGGGCCAATCAGGACCTCTTCTGCGGTCAAGTCACCTTCAATGACGCCGTTGATCACCGCCTTGGAAGGCACTGTGAAAGCACCTTTGACGACAACGCCGTCTCCAATGACGACACTTTCTAATGATTCAGATGGATTGGCCATGCTTGCTCCTTGAATTGCATCTTAGCAAAGATTAAATTTGTGAATTAACTTTTTTATTGAAGCTCTTGATTTAATTGGAAAAAATCGAAAAACACTCTGTTTTACAAGTTTCAAAATACAGCAAAAATGACGATGAAGGCATTGTCTATTTTCATTGGCTTAATCACAATCCATTACTTTGCATCATGCCCGTCTTTCTACCCGCTTGATTTGCAATAGAACAACAAATGAGTTGAGGCCTCCAAGTGCGAGGTTGGCTGGAGGACCTCCAAGCCAGCCTCGACTGGAAAAGCTGATCAGGTTCGGGGGCCACTTCGGGGTTTGAAGCTGCTGCCGCGCTTGGCGCCAGCAAAACTGCGGCCAGCACCGGGTTTGCCGCCAGGACCAGGCTTGCCACCACCACGGCGCGGCTCGTGCGAAGGCGCACGCGGCGCGCGTTGGGTGGGCTCCAGGCCAGGAATCATTTCGCAAGCCAGGGGTTGTTGGGTGAAATGCTCGATGTCCAAAATCTTGCGGCGATCGCGCCATTCAGCGAAGGTGACGGCCAAGCCGTCGCGGCCAGCACGACCGGTGCGGCCAATGCGGTGCACATAGTCTTCTTGCTTCATGGGCAGACCAAAGTTGAACACGTGACTGATGCTGGGCACATCCAAGCCGCGTGCCGCCACATCGGTGGCCACCAAAATTTGCACGCGACCATCACGGAAGGCTTGCAAGCGGCGGTTGCGCAAGCCTTGGCTTAAAGCGCCGTGCAGGGCCACGGAGGAAAAACCCACTTGTTGCAGGTCTTCAGCCAAAGCGTCGCACTCGATTTGGGTGCTGGCAAACACAATCGCTTGATCGATGCTGGTGTCACGCAACCAGTGGTCCAACAGCTTGCGTTTGTGTTGCGCACTGTCCGCCCAAAACAAAATTTGCTTGATGTTGTTGTGTTTTTCTTGCGGCGTGTCGATTTGCACGCGCTGCGGTGTGCGCATGATGCGCACGGCCAACTGCTGAATGCGGGGCGCAAACGTGGCACTGAACATCATGGTTTGTCGACGCTGTTCAGTGAGTTTGTGGATGTCGGCCAGGTCATCGGCAAAGCCCAAATCCAGCATGCGGTCGGCTTCGTCGACCACCAAAAACTGCACTTTGTTCAGGTGCAGTTGTTTGGATCGCTGCAAGTCGAGCAAACGACCGGGGGTGGCGACCACCAGATCGGCGTTGTGCAAACGGGCAATTTGCATGGCGTAAGGCATGCCGCCCACCACACAAGCCACGCGGATGCCACGGCAATGGCGCACCAAGTCAATGGCATCCTTGGCCACTTGTTGGGCCAATTCACGGGTGGGGCACAAAATCAAGGCACCAGGCACGGCTGGTTTCACATGGCGGCTGTCGGTGGGGTTTTTGCGGCGTGCTTTTTTAGGCAACTCTTCGCCTTTGGCGCGGGCCTCAGCCACTTTTTGGCCCCATTCTTGGGCTTCGGCTTGCTCTTGGGCTTGGCGCTCCACCAGCAAGGTGTGCAACACAGGCAGCAAAAACGCTGCGGTCTTGCCACTGCCGGTTTGGCTGGAAACCAGCAGGTCGATGGAAGGCTTGGACGCGTCATCTTGCAAAGCCAGCGGAATGGCTTTGGTTTGCACGGTGGTGGGCTGGGTGAAGTTCAGGTCTTTCAGCGCCGCCAGCAGCTCGGGGGCCAGGCCCATGTCTGCAAAGGCGTTGTTGACCGGTGCTTTGGCAGTTGTTGTCGCGATGGCAGGTTCGGCAACGTCAGGCGTTGTGTGGTCCAACAGCGTGTCGGCCAAGGCGTGGGAATTCAAATCGTCAATCATGTTTTAACCACCACCTGAAAAGGTGAGGTGGCTCCATTCAAAGGTTGGAAAAAACATCAACCTTCAAACAAAGCATGCTGCAATGTGTTTGCAACGCGGTTCAATGTGAACCCAAGGTGTGAGGCAGATGTAACAAAGTCGCGTTGATGTCAGCGCGACTAAGGGTATTCTCGCATAGAAATGCCGTCGACTTTGAACGCTGAAATGAATTCTTAGGGTTTCAAGAAATGCGTGCGGTAGTGCTCGAGTTCGTCAATCGACTCGTGCACATCAGCCAAAGCCGTGTGCTTTTGGCGTTTTTTAAAGCCCGCATAGACCTCCGGCTTCCAGCGTTTGGACAGCTCTTTGAGGGTGCTCACATCGATATTGCGGTAGTGAAACCAAGCTTCAAACTTGGGCATGTACTTGACCAAAAAACGCCGGTCTTGGCTGATGGTGTTGCCGCACATGGGTGTGGCACCTTTGCTGACGTATTTTTTCAAGAAGGCGATCAGCACTTCCTCGGCTTGCGTCTCATCCACGGTGGATGACTTCACTTTGTCAATCAGGCCGCTTTTGCCATGCGTGCCCTTGTTCCAGGCATCCATGCCATTGAGCAAGGTGTCCGGTTGATGGATCACGATGACGGGGCCTTCGATGCGTGGCGACAAATGGGGGCCGGTGATGACCACCGCGATTTCCAGCAGTCGCTCTTTTTCGGGATCCAGGCCGGACATTTCGCAATCGAGCCAAACCAGGTTTTGATCGGACTTGTCGCGGGTGGCAGGGGTGTCGCAAGCAACAGTGGCGGTGGAGGCAGTCATCGACAGATTGTCCATGAAAGCGCCAGACCTGCCGGTAAAAGCGCACACCGCGTGAGGAAAACAAAAAGACCTAAACTGAGGACATGAACACAAGCACCTCTTTCACCTTGGCATTTGCAGGTTTTTTAACCCTGAATTTGCTGCTCAAACTTTGGCTGGCACACCGTCAAATTCGCCACGTGGCGCAGCATCGCGATGCGGTACCAACGGCCTTCAAGGAAGTCATCAGTCAACAAGCGCATGAAAAAGCCGCCGACTACACCTTGGCCAAACTGCGTTTAGGTCACTGGGATTTGGCCATCGATGCGGGCATGTTGTTGGTGTGGACCTTGCTGGGTGGCTTGGGGGCCTTGGATGCATGGCTGATGGACGTCAGTGGCCCAGGGATGCTGCAACAACTGCTGTTGGTGATGGGCTTCATGCTCATCAGTGGCCTTGTCAATTTGCCGCTGTCTTATTACCGAACTTTCAAAGTAGAGCAACATTTCGGCTTCAACAACATGACCGTGGGGTTGTGGCTGAGCGACTTGGTGAAAGGCACAGCGCTGGGCGTGGTGTTGGGTTTGCCATTGGTGTGGGCCATTCTGTGGCTCATGGAATCGGGCGGCAACCAATGGTGGCTGCTGGCATGGGCCTTGTTGGTGGGCTACCAACTGTTTGTCATGTGGTTGGCACCCAACTACATCATGCCCTTGTTCAACAAGTTTCAGCCGTTGGAAGACCCGCAGTTGCAAGCGCGGGTTGACGCTTTGATGCAGCGCACGGGTTTCAAATCGGATGGTTTTTTTGTCATGGATGGCAGCCGCCGATCCGCGCATTCGAACGCGTTTTTCACTGGCCTGGGCAAGCAAAAACGGGTGGTGTTTTTTGACACCTTGCTCAAGCAACTCAGCCCCAGCGAGATGGAGGCTGTGTTGGCGCACGAGTTGGGACACGCCAAACTCAACCACATTCCCAAATCCATGCTGCGCAGCTTTGCCGTCAGCCTTGTGGGCATGGCCGCACTGGGCTGGCTCAGCACCCAAGTCTGGTTCTACACCGGCTTGGGCGTGCAACCCCACTTGGCCTCCTCCAACAATGCTTTGGCTTTGCTGTTGTTCATGCAAGTGGTGCCCTTGGTGACCTTCATCACCACACCTTTGAGCGCCATCAAATCGCGCCAACATGAGTTTGAAGCCGATGCGTTTGCTTGCGCCCATGCCAGCGGACAAGACCTGCGCCAAGCCCTGCTCAAGCTTTACCAAGACAACGCTTCCACCTTGACGCCCGACCCGCTGTATGTGGCTTTCTACCATTCGCACCCGCCCGCTTCACAGCGCCTGGCCCGCTTGACCGCATGACACAGTGGGGCCGCGTGGTGGCCAGCCACGGTCGGCATGTGGTGGTCGAGGATGTTCATGGCGAGCGGCGTTTGTGCCACCCGCGTGGCAAGAAAAACCAAGCGGTGGTGGGCGATCAAGTGCAATGGTCACCCAGCGAAGACGAGGGCAGCATCGAGGCGGTGGAGCCTCGGCGCAACTTGTTCTACCGCCAAGACGACATCCGCACCAAATCCTTTGCAGCCAATCTCGACCAGGTGCTCGTGCTGGTGGCCGCCGAGCCCGATTTTTCTGAAAGCCAAGTGGCTCGCGCTTTGATTGCCGCGCAGCAAGCCGGTATCCGCACGCTCATCGCCTTGAACAAACAAGACTTGAAAGTGCCCTTTGACAAGGCCTGGGCGCGTTTACAACCCTACCGCGACTTTGGCACGGTGGTGCTGCCGCTGGGTTTGCGCGGCAACGACCACACCTTGGCAGCACTGCAAGCCGAATTGGCGAACCGCGTCACTCTGGTGCTGGGGCCATCGGGCGCGGGCAAAAGCACCCTGATCAACCGCTTGGTGCCGCTTGCCCATGCCGCCACCAACATCATTTCCAAAGCACTGCAGTCAGGCAAACACACCACCACGTCCACCACTTGGTATTGGATGGACGAGGCGAAAACGGCAGCCTTGATGGACTCGCCAGGGTTTCAAGAATTTGGTTTGCACCATATTCCTCCCACCGATTTGGCGGCTGGCATGCCCGATATTGGCACGCATACAGGTGGTTGCAAGTTCTACAACTGCACGCATGTGCACGAGCCGGAATGCGGCGTTCGAACCGCTTTGTCACAGGGCTTGATTGACGCAGGGCGTTACAAAATTTACACCCAGTTGTTTGAAGAATTGTCTGCCCCCAAGCAGTATTGATTGCTGTCTGCCTGCCCACTGGAGGCGACGGCATCAGTCCAAACGGTGCGCCACGCTTTTTAAAAAATGCTCGCTTGACGTGCTTGGTCAACCCAGCAAACGGGCCAAGGTGAGCAGCGCCAGCAGCACCATCCACATCACCACGGCACGCCAAACCAAGCCCACCATGCTGCGCAAATGCGCCACCTCGGGCTCCCTGCCCGCCGTGGGTTCGACCACCGGGTCGGCGTCGATGCTGTCACTGGAAGACTGCCGCAAGCCCAAGCCGCCCAAGCGCACATTGATGGCCCCTGCTGTGGCGGCCAGAATCACCCCATCGTTGGCATTGGCAAAGTGGTTTCCATCTTGCCGCCAAGCGTCCACGGCATCCTCAAAGTTCCCCACCACCGCAAAGGACAAAGCGGTCATGCGGGCAGGCACCCAATCCACACGGTGCCAGGCCGTTTCGGTCACCACTTGCAAAGCCGGACTGCATTGGGCGGCGTCCACGTCCAGTCCCGAGGGCACCACCCGCCATTCTTTGGACAGCAGGGCAGACAAGCGGAAAAACACCGCGCCAGCCGGGCCCAAACCCACCGCAGCCAGTACCGAAAACCAGGCAATCACGCCAAACACATGGCGGTGCGCTGACAAGGCGGAATGCTCAATGACATGGCGAACGATTTCTGAGCGCGGCATGTTCGGGTCCAGATCGCCCTGCCACTGACGCAGCAGTTCACGCGCCAATTCATCGTCGCCAGTCGACAAGGCGTCTCGAATGCCGGTGAAATGGTGGCTAAAGCGTCTGAAACCCAAGGTGGCATACAGCACCGCCAAACTCCACAGCATGGCCAACAACCAACCGCCAAACCACCACAGCAGCCAATGCACCAGCACCGCCAATGCACAGGGCAGTCCCACGGCCAATCCCCAAGCGGTCCAAGCATGGCGCTTGTCGCCAGCGTCCAGGGTGTGACGCAACCAGTCGGCCCAATGGAACAACAGCTTGTCGATGCCTGCGCTGGCTGTTGGCGGGCGGGCTTGTTCAAGCAACAAGGCAAGCAAGAGGGCGATGAAACTCATGACCCAATGATAGTGAAGCCCAAGCAGTGGCTGCGGGGTTTAAGTTTTGGCTTGTAAAAATTCGTAGAAATTGCGCAAGATGCCGGCAGTCGCGCCCCAAATCACGCGGCGTGCCTCGGGCGAGTCATAGGGCATGGCATACCACTCGCGTTGCACCCCTTGCCATTGCAGCGCATGGCGCTGGTGGTTGGCCGGGTTCATCAGGTGCAGCAGGGGCACTTCGAACACGTCGGCCACTTCGTGGGGGTTGGCCTGCAAACGCATGTCGGGACTGATGAGCGCCACCACGGGCGTGACTTTGAAGCCCGTGCCGGTGATGTACAGGGGCAAGCGCCCGAGCACTGACACATGGCTGGGGTGCAAACCCACTTCCTCTTCGGCCTCGCGCAAGGCGGCTGCAACTTCATCCGCGTCCTGCGCGTCTTGGCGGCCACCGGGAAACGCAATTTGCCCGGAGTGGCTCGACAAATGGGCGGTGCGCAAGGTCAACAACACCGTGGGCTCATCCCGCATGACAATGCCCAGCAACACCGAGGCCGGCGCAGGTGGTCGGCTGCTGAAGGGCGGCTCGTAAATCGGCTGGGTCCAGGGCGGCGGATCGGCGAAATGAGCCCGCAAGGCTTTGGGGTGAAGCTTGGAAAGCGGTAACGCAGGCAAATGCCCATCGGTGCCCAGCAGCTCTGCCGATTCGGGATTGAATTTGGGGGGGTGGCTCACAGCGATTGGGGTCGTGAAAAAGCCGCCGCAGTGTGAACTGGGGCGGCTCTTTGCTTGGTCAAACCCGTGCTTACTTGGCAGCAGCCGGTGTGGCTTTGGCCGTGAGCTTTTCTTTGATACGGGCAGACTTGCCGCTGCGCTGACGCAAGTAGTACAACTTGGCGCGGCGCACATCGCCACGGCGTTTGATTTCGATGCCGGCGATCAAGGGACTGTAGGTTTGGAAGGTACGCTCCACGCCTTCGCCGCTGGAGATTTTGCGAACGATGAAGTTGCTGTTGATGCCGCGGTTGCGCTTGGCAATGACCACGCCTTCGAAAGCCTGAACACGCTTGCGGGTGCCCTCAACCACGTTGACGCTGACCACCACGGTGTCGCCAGGGGCGAACGGGGGAATGGTTTTGCCCAGGCGGGCGATTTCTTCCTGTTCCAGGATTTGGATGAGATTCATGATTTCCTCAAAACGATCGTGGATGCGCTACACAAAAGGCCGGTGCTGACGGTGCAAACACTGGCGGCCATCCAGAGGATCAGAGCCCAACATTATAACCAGCCGCAAAACTGCCCTGGCTGGTCGGCCATCGGGCTGCCAACTGGCGCTCAATTCAAGGTTTCAAAAATGGCTCGTCTTGGGGTTTGAGCAAGCCCTGCTGGCGGGCTTGCGCGATCAAATCGGGGCGCATTTCAGCCGTCAGCGCCAAGCTTTGCGCCCGTCGCCAATCGGCAATCTGGGCATGGTGGCCCGACAGCAAAGGCGCTGGCACGCCCTGTCCGCGCCATTCTTCGGGGCGGGTGTAGTGCGGGCAATCCAGCAGGCCACGCAGGGCTGGGGTGAAGCTGTCTTGCAAGTGGCTTTGCTCGTCGTGCAAAACACCGGGTTGCAAGCGGGCCACCGCGTCCAGCCAGGCCATGGCCGCCACTTCACCACCCGACAACACAAAGTCGCCCAGGCTGATTTGCACATCCACATGGCTGTCGATGAAGCGCTGGTCCACGCCTTCATAGCGGCCGCACAACAGCACCGCGCCTTGGGCGGTGGCGGCTTTTTGCACCAGTGCTTGGTTCAAAGCCTGCCCCACCGGTGAAAAATAAACCAAGGGTGCGGTCTGGCGGTCCTCGCCGCGTTCTTGGCGAATGGCGTCCACACAAGCCGCCAAAGGCTCGGCCAGCATCACCATGCCGGGGCCGCCGCCAAACGGGCGGTCGTCCACGCGCCGGTAGTTGCCATCGGCAAAGTCACGCGGGTTCCAGCAATGCACCGCCACTTGGCCGCTTTCATAGGCGCGGCGGGTCACGCCCACCTCCAAAAAGGTTTGAATCAACTCAGGGAACAAGGTGATGATGTCAACGCGCATGGCGAGCAGCCTCAGTAATCGGCTTGCCAGTCCACCAGAATTTGGCGGCCAGCCAAATCCACCTGATCGACGTAGGCGTTGACAAAGGGAATCATCCGCTCAATGGGCTTGCCCTCGGGGTCGGGGTTGGCAAGGGACAGCACCAGCACGGTTTGTGGCCCGGTGGACAAGAGTTCGGTCACCTCGCCCAATTCCACGCCTTCGCGGTTGCGCACGGCCAAGCCGATCAGGTCGACCCAATAGTATTCGTCGGTGTCGGTGGAAGGAAAAGAAGACCGTTGGACAAAGATGCGCGCGCCTTTGAGGCTTTCAGCGATGTCCCGATCGGTCAGGTCATGGGCCAAAGCGACGACGCTGTCCGAATGCTCTTTGGCCTCGCGGATGCGCAACAGCACGGTGCCCTGAAAAGGAGAAGCACCGCGCTCATTGGCTTGCAAAAACCAGCGTTTGGAAGAAAACAGCGCCTCAGGCGAAGCGCTGTGGGGCAAGACCTTGAGCCAGCCTTTGAGCCCCCAAGCATCCAAAATGCGCCCAACTTCGATGGCGTCCGCTGGTAATTCAGCAGGCTCCCAAGCGGGCTGCATGGGATGCGTTTAGGCGGGTTTGCCGGCCTGTTTGATCAGGCGGTCAACAGTGGAAGAGGTTTGTGCACCCACACCCACCCAGTAGTTCAGGCGGTCGTGGGCAATGCGCAAGCGCTCTTCACCACCAGCGGCGATGGGGTTGTAAAAACCCACGCGCTCGATGAAACGACCATCGCGGCGAACGCGTTTGTCGGCGACGACGATGTTGAAAAACGGACGGGATTTAGAACCGCCGCGAGAAAGTCGGATGACGACCATGGTTTATCCTTGGGTGCAGACTTTGATTCAGCGATGAGACACGCGACTTGACCACCCGGCCAGCGCTCGCTGAAAAGCCTGCCATTATAGACCGCCGATCAAATGACCTCCCTGCCCTGCTTGATTCGCCCGGCCAACAGTGCCGACCTGCCTGCCATCACCACCATTTATGGCCATCATGTGCAGCATGGGCGCGGCAGTTTTGAACTCGACGCGCCCGACCTGGCCGAGATGACGCGCCGCCTTGCCGATGTGCTGGCCAAAAACCTCCCCTACCTGGTGGCCAGCCAGGGGGCGCAGGTGCTGGGTTTTGCCTATGCCAATGCCTTTCGCCCCCGCCCTGCCTTTCGGTTCCTGGTTGAAGACTCGGTCTACATCCACCCCGATCATGCTGGCCAAGGCTTGGGGCGCGCCCTGCTGGCCGAGTTGATGCGCCGTTGTGAAGTGTTGGGCATTCGGCAAATGCTGGCGGTGATTGGGGATTCGGCCAATGCCGGCTCCATCGGCTTGCACCGCAGTTTGGGCTTTGAACACACCGGGGTGCTGAAAGCCAGCGGCTGGAAACACGACCAGTGGTTGGACACGGTGTTCATGCAAAAAACCTTGGGCACGGGCTCAACAACCCCAGCCACCGAATTGACGCCCCCAGCGAGATAATTGAGCCATGAAAAACAAAACATTGGCCGCTTGGCTGAGCATTGGCACTGGCACCTTGGGCTTGCACCGCTTCTACATGTTTGGTTGGCGCGACGCTTGGGGCTGGACCATGGTTTTGATGAGCTTGCTGGGGGCCTATGGCTTTGAGCGCGCCCAAACCATGGGCCTGGACGACCCGCTGAGCTGGTTTTTACTCCCTGTACTGGGCTTGACCATCGCCGCCAGCGCCTTGCAAGCGCTCTACTGGGGCCTCATGTCACAGACCAACTGGAACAGCTTGTACAACCCGTTGGCAGACGCCGAAGACCGTGCCGGACGCACCAACTGGTTCACCATCATCGCTTTGGTGTTGTCCATGATGGTGGGCACCACGGCCATGCTCTCCAGCCTGGCCTACGGCTTTCAGCGCTACTTCGAAGCGCAGATCACCGAAGCTGAAAAGCAGTTGCCGTAGCCCCTGTTTGTCAGCGTGGTCGGTCGCATCGGTGCGCTCACCCAGGGCGCCTTGGCCCTTTTAAATGGAAGTTTGACCCGATGGCTTGAAAGCCAAACGCCGAATCGACTGGTACGCCACGGCCGCCAGCATCTGCGCACTCACCTTCTGCGCGGCCACCTCTTGCAAAGGCCAAAGCACGAACGCCCGCTCTGGCCACCGCGGGTGCGGCACGGTCAGCCAAGCGCTGTCGATGCGCCCCTCACCATAAAACAACAGGTCCAGGTCCAAGGTGCGCGGGGCGTTTTGCACACTGCGAACCCGCCCAGCGGCCTGCTCCAAAGCCTGCAAAGCATGCAGCAAATCAACCGCATTCAATTGGGTTTCAAGATGGACCACGGCGTTCACATACAGCGGACCACTGGCCTCGTGCGGTGCGGTTTCGTAGAGTGAGGAAGCGCTCACAAGCCGGGTGTGTTCAATCAGACCGAGTTGCGTCAAAGCGCGCTGCACCGCTGGGGCAGGGTCGCCCAAATTCGCCCCCAGCGCCACAAAGGCGCTGACCGGCTCACGCAGCGGGTTTGTCACCGGCTGCGCCGGCTGCGGGTTTGCGCCGCCGCCGGGTGCGTTTGCGAGGCTCGCTGCCGTCGGCGCGAACGGCGCGGGGCGCAGGGCGCACGGCTTGAATCAGGCTCAAGCGGGCCTCGTCATCGGCATGCTGGAATTCTTCCCACCAGTCGGCCAGTTCGATGTCCAACTCACCCACCTCGGCGCGCAAGCACAAGAAATCAAAGCCTGCCCGAAAGCGGGCTTGCTCCACCAAGCCAAAGGGCGCGCTGCCAGTGCGTTTTTCAAAGCGCGGTTGCATGGTCCAAATTTCGCGCATGTCACCCGCCAATTTGCCGCGTCCTGAGACATCACCGATGCGCGCATTGAACACATCTTCGATGGCTTCTTGCAAGGCAGGGTTAATGGGCATTTCGCCGGTGCGGGCTTGCCAGCCTTCGCGCACATCCGCCCACAGCACGCAAGCCAGCAAAAAGCTGGGCGCAACAGGCTTGCCCTCGCCCACACGGCGGTCGGTGTCTTGCAAAGCGGCGCTGACAAAGGGTGTGTCGGCACGTTCCACCACCACATCCAGCAGCGGGTAAATGCCTTTGGCCAAGCCCAACACCTTGAGCTGCTGGATGCTGGCCAAGGCGTGGCCGGTCTGCAACAGCTTGAGCATTTCATCGAACAAGCGGCTTTGCGGTACGTCGGCCAGCAGCTTGAGCATGGCTTTCAAGGGTTTGGCGGTGCGCGGCTCGAGGGTGAAGCCCAGTTTGTTGAGCTTGGCGGCAAAACGCACAGCACGGATGATGCGCACCGGGTCTTCGCGGTAACGCGCTGCCGGGTCGCCAATCATGCGGATGACGCGTTTTTTAGCGTCTTCAAACCCGTGGTGGTAATCGATCACGTCGCCGGTGTGCGGGTCGTAATACATGGCGTTGACCGTGAAGTCGCGCCGCGCCGCATCTTCGTCTTGCGGGCCCCAGACGTTGTCGCGCAGCACCCGGCCACTGGCGTCCACCGCATGGGTCATGTTGGAGAGGGCTTTTTTGCTGGTGCGTTCGTTGCCGCTCACCTGCTCGGCGTCTTGGCTGTCCAAGTGGGCGCGGAAGGTGGACACCTCGATGACTTCGTGGTCGCGGCCCCGGCCATGCACCACGTGCACGATGCGAAAACGCCGGCCAATGATGAAGGCACGGCGGAAACACGCTTTCACTTCCTCGGGGGTGGCATCAGTAGCCACATCGAAGTCTTTCGGCTTCAAGCCGACCAACAAATCGCGCACCGCACCACCCACGATGTAAGCCTCAAAGCCGCGTTCTTGCAAGGTGCGCACCACGTTCAGGGCGCGTTCGTCCACCAGTTCGTGGTCGATGCGGTGTTCTTGTTCGCTGATGACGCGGCGCTTGCCAAAGCTGGGTTTGGGCGCAGCAGCTGGTTTGCCCAGCAAGCGATCGATTATTTTTTTAATCATGGGTTCTCGAAAAGGTCGAGGATACGCCAACCCCGTTCAAGTGCTGTTTGGCGCAACGCAGCGCTGCCATTGGTCACCACGGGATGTTGCACCTGTTCTAAGAGCGGCAAGTCGTTCAACGAGTCGCTGTAAAAGGTGGCTTGAACATCGGCCAAGCTTGTGCCTTGACCGGCCAGCCACTGCTGCACACGGGTGACTTTGCCTTCTCGCAAAGTGGGCACGCCAGCAATTTCACCAGTGAAGTGGCCTTGATCGTCGCGCTCGAGTTCCACCGCCAACAACACGTCCATGCCAAAGGCCTCAGCGATGGGACGCGTCACAAATTCGTTGGTCGCCGTCACCATCACCAAGCGCTCGCCCCGGCTTTTGTGTTGCGCCACCAAGTCCAGCGCAGCAGGCAAGATGGCGGGGCGTATGACGCGATCCATGAACAAGGCGTGGGCAGCTGCGGCAGCGGCCGGGCTTTGTTGGCGCATGGCGGCAGTGGCAAAACGCACATAGGCGTGGATGTCCAAACAGCCAGCTTGGTAGTCGGCGTAAAAGCCATTGTTTTTGGCTTGAAAGGTTTCGGGGTCGACCCATCCCAAACTCAAAGTGAACTCCCCCCAAGACTGGTCGGAGTCCAGCGGCAACAAGGTGTGATCGAGGTCGAACAGCGCGAGCTTCATTCAGAGTTCATCCAACATGGCCCGCAGCAAGGGAATGGTGAGCGGGCGCTGGGTTTGCAGGGCGTAGTGGTCCAAGCGTTGCAGCAAGTCCATCAGGTGACCCAGGTCACGGCTGAAGCGGCTGAGCAAGTAGTCGAGTAAGTCGGTGTTCAAGCTCATGCCCAGGGCTTGCGCATGGCGCACCAACACTTCACGGCGTTGGTCGTCATCCAACAGGTGAAGTTGAAACACATGGCCCCAGCCCAGGCGGGTGCGCAGGTCTTCCCGCAAAGGCAGGTCTTGCGGCGGGAGAGCGCCTGCCGCCAACACCCAAGGTTGGCGCGAGGCGCCTGGGGTGGCGGCATTCACAAACCAATTGAAGGCCGCGTGCTGCTGCACCGGTGTGAAGTCCTGCACATCGTCCATGATCAGCACTTCCCACTCGGGGTTGAAGTCGGGCGCTTGGCGGGTGGTTGCGTCCATCCAGCCGACCGAGGCGCCCTGCCCTTGGATGTGCTCGGCCACGGCTTGCAACAAATGGGTTTTGCCACAGCCGTGTTCACCCCACAAATAGGTGGGTACCGGCGAACGGGTGCTGCCGGCCATCCACAGCTCGAGGTGCGCCAAGGCCGAGGCGTTGTTGCCTGGGAAAAAATTGGCCAAGCTGGGGCCGACCGACACACCAATATCCAAGGCAATTTGTTTCATCGCGAATCAGCCTGCATACAGGCGACTGGCCATGTAGCGGCTGCGCAAT